>Ga0247842_10000222_pt1 | contig 128591 bp, 119 predicted proteins | sample LaCruzMarch2015__3_FD_192411 | JGI IMG/M metagenome (GOLD analysis project Ga0247842, IMG submission 192411) | Freshwater microbial communities from meromictic Lake La Cruz, Castile-La Mancha, Spain - LaCruzMarch2015_19m | ecosystem: Environmental > Aquatic > Freshwater > Lake | place: Spain... | reverse complement strand
GCGTCAAGGCCGGGGCAGATATGCGAATGGTGGATGGACTGCGAAAGGATAGCCGTGACAGGGTTAGTCATTAAAACAACCTCCTCTGTTTATTAAGCTGCAAGCGCCTCGACCTGAGCGCCTGCAAGCGGGCACGCCTGCGGATCAAGCCCAGGGGGCAGTAGCAGACATGGGCGCACAGCCGTTTGCACGGTTTGGACCTGCCGCATACGCCTTTGAGCTTCATCCGAATCACCTCCGAACAACTTTTTATTTTTCACCTTTACTTTTTTCATAGCGGAGCCGTACCCCGGCCAGCCGTTGGTCCACCACGTGTGCAGGGGGTGAAAATAAAAAAAGTCACCGGGCATACCTTGAAGCACGAACGGCGACTTAATAAATGAGACTTTTTTTATTTTCAGGCTTCAGCCCCCGCCCCTTGCACCACGAGGCGGCCGGTGTAAAATATTTCTTCGAAAAAAGTAAAGTGGAAATGCCCCGGCCCCTATTCATTGCAGGCGGTTTTCTTTGTTTCTTTCTTTGCCGCCGACTCAACAAAGAAAGAAAGCGAGCATGCAGCCAAAACAACAGAATAGGATGAAGCGGGAATGGAGACAGGCGGGGGCGGGGAGGGGAAGGTAAAGCAAGGCGGGGCGGGGGGCGTACCCGGTACCCTTACCTTCGCCATTGCCGCCCCTTCATCCCTGCGGCAAGGCGCCCGCTTCCGGCTGCCCACCGTTATTGATTCTTAGATGGGCAATAAACCGATCATATGAAATTGTCCGAGCAAGTGGAGCAGCACGATGATGCAATAAAGGACTTGCGGAATGTCCGGCTCCCGCACGCAAGCCCGGACGGCCGCCGCTCCCTTACCCCTGCGGCGTTTCGGACGGGCGAGTGCGTGCCCCTGTTGGACAAGGAGCAAGATACCAATATCAAAAGCATCATGGTGCGGCGGAACGCAGCGAGTAAACAATGTTCGGCGCCGCATGAAATAAGGTGTGGCCGCGGTCGCAGGCCGATAAAGATCAGTTAATTAAACAGGCCGGAGCCGCGGACACACTTTATTTCAGCCAAGCATGATCGGTTTTTTGCCTCTACCCTTGGTGATAGATGGCAGCCGGATGGAAAACGTTCTCCTGTGCGCTTGAAGGGTGATTGTGTCCTATTCAAGGGTAAGGCCGCGATGGTTCCTTCCCGCACCGGTAAAAGCGCTGCGAGCGGAACGGAGCGGAATATAGCGAAGCATAATGGAGCGGAGTGGAGCGAGAGCAAGGATATTGCGTTTGCCCACGCTGTGGCCACGCTGTGGATACTGGTGGCCACTGGTGAGGCAAAGGGAATACCCATTGCGGCAGCCTTTTACGGGTGCTCCCCGTCCCCACGCCGCGGTAATTTTTTTCCCAAGCGGAGATGGAGCGAAACATAGCGGAGCATAGTGGAGCGGAACGGAGCGACCAGGGAAAACTTAAATTTCTGCGGCGTGGTCTTTCGTTCCCTTCCTGAGCCTATGGTGGTTCTTTTTCGGAGCGGTGGAGCGAAGCGGAACGGACAGCGAAGAAAAAGCCACGATAGGCGCTTCCCGTTCCTATCCCGCGTGGCAAGTGGCGGGGCAGGTTTCCGGCACCGCTCCTTATTACCTGCGGTGCCCCTGTCCCGCCCATGTCCACGCTCCACCCGCGTTCGTACTTGCGGAATGTCCCGAGCCGCTGCGCCCCTTAACACCTGCGCACGGCGGCCCGAGCTTGCGAGGGCGGGACATGGAGCCGCAATGCGGGGGAACGATACAGCGAGGCGCACTCCGCCACGCTTCACGGCGACGGCACGGCCCGCAACGCTGCGGACGGCTGTACGCTGCGCGGAGCCAGTGAACGGGCGGGCGGTGCACGGCGCGGCAGCGGACTATGGGGCGGGGCGTGGGATCAGGGGGCGTCGCACCCTGGCGAGGGAATACTGCGGGCGGCCGGCAAGGGGCTTGGGCGGGGCGGGGTGGGGTAGATAAAGAGCCGTCAACCGCTTTAACTCTTCCCGAAAAGTCCTCCGGTGAGAATAGGTTGGGTGGGTGGATTTGACACAATCCGTAATATGTACTAAAGTAGTAACTGCGTCTGGGATGAGTCGCCAAGCGTCTCGTCTCGGGGCTTAAAGCCTCGAACCCAGTCGCTTTTTTTTATGGAGAGATAGCGGTGCCGGATGCAGTATATTTATGCTACATAGACGAATCAGGTACTTCTGATATCCCTGGTAATACATCGCATTTCATCCTGGCAGGGCTATCTATTCCAATATTGAGTTGGAAAGGCTGTGACAGCGACGTAGCAGCCATTAAAAAGAAGTATCGCCTTGATGACACAGAGATACACGTAGGCTGGATTCTACGATCGTATCTTGAACAAACTCGCATAAAGGACTTTGAGAAGCTGGACGAAAGACAAAGAAGATCGCAAATTGAACAACTGCGTAAGATTGAATTATTGAGGCTGCAAAAGGCAGCAAATCCAAAGCTTTACCGTCAAACAAAAAAGAATTATCTGAAGACCGCACCATACATCCACCTCACTTATCAGGAAAGAAAAGATTTTATTCAGCAGATCGCACGATGCGTTTCGCAATGGAGCTTTGCCCGGCTTTTCGCGGAGTGCGTGGACAAGATCCATTTCGATCCATCGCGGACGGTTTTGACTGTTGATGCGCAATCATTTGAGCAGATTGTTTCCAGATTCGAACATTATCTCCAGCTAATAAGCACAGGCGAGGCCAGCCCTTGCTGCGGCTTACTTATTCATGATAACAATGCTACTGTGGCCAAGAAGCATACCGATTTGATGACGCAATTTCATCAAAAGGGGACAATGTGGACAAGTGTTAGCAACATCATCGAAACACCCCTATTTGTAGATAGCCAGCTTACCAGCATGGTTCAAATTGCCGATTTATGTGCCTACGCCATAAGGCGTTACCTGGAAAATGGAGAGGAAGAACTTTTCGACTTGATCTTTCAGAGAGCCGATAGGAAAGGGCGCACTGTGGTCGGGGTCAGACATTTTACTAATAAGAGTTGCACCTGCAAGATTTGCGGCCCACATAAGAAAACTTGATCGTTATCAACCAGTTCTTAGAGTTGTTCATATAACGCTCACCGCTGTGAACAAACCAATGCGTTGATACATAGCGCTGCCCTGCTTTTGACCCCCCGTCAACCCTTTTACCATCATCAACATTGTTTATATTACTTCTATTATGCGGGAAGGTGGGTAGCGGGGGTGGTATTGCGGTACTGTGCTACCTATCACTTTACGTTTGAATTACCTGTACCCGGAAGGATTAGCTTCAGGGCCTGCCCAGCTTCATTGCCTACCAGATGCCCGTTTTGCCGAAGCAATCTAATTGATTTAACTTATCGCAGGTTTAACAGTCCCAACTTCCTCCAGCATATTCATTAGTGCCACCCGTGGAATGAGCATCCTTTTGCCATATTTTATACAGGGTGTTTGTCCCGTATGCACAAGAGTATATACAGTGCTTCTGCTTATGCATAGAAGTTTTGTAACTTCAGAAACTGAAAAAAATGGTTCCGTACGGTTATGGTTGATTTCCCAAGTATTGTCTTGAATTTATCGTGACTATGAGCTGGCTTATCCTTTGTGTTCATCTGATTTCTCCTTTCGTAGTTTCACACATTCAGCGATAACTCCTTTTGTAAATGATTCTGTCCTAATGCTATCACTTGTAAAGTTCCCATTTGCTACTTTTGTAATTACTGCGACTGATTGCTCAATTAGCTCTTCGGCCTTCTTTTTATCCCACAAGACATTCATAATTTTTATACAATATTTCTCCATATCATGAGAGTTCATGTATCGCGGCATGTCATCTTCAGTGGCAAGCATTCGTATAGCCTCAAGGATATGAAATCTCGTGGGTTTGTATTTTGCGTCGATTTTACGATTACGAAACATGTATTCTAATTTAAAAAGAGCAAAGGCGGATAGATAGTAAGGTTCATGTCTGTGCCCATTAACAAATATATCCTTCCCGATTTTCCTAGTTAATTCTCTGTAGTTTCTAGTTGTTCGGTGTGCTTCGCTCAAAAACATAGCCGCAAAAGCACGGATCATATTAGGGTGAGTAATGACACGTGTTTTTTCCACTTGCAGGTGGTCATACTGGCGAGATCGCCTTTCATAATAAAGCCTTTGTTCATCCGAAAATGATTGGAAATAAGTTTCAATTTGTTTTGGAAATTCTTGGGTAGCAAAAAATTGGTCTTCACCGATTACAGTCTGTCTATTTGTTGCATGAATAATATTGTTAATGACAGTCTCGTCATCCGTTCCAATCAAACGAATTGGCACTGTAGTATCTCTAGTGAGTTTGTCCATGTGGTCATATAGTACGTGACTTGTCTGGCAACCATTAACAATCTGATAATCTTCAATATTAAAAGTGTCTCCAGTACGTTGAACCCTACGTGCAATGATAGTAATTCCATTGTTCATAACAACAAACCGATTTCTATCGCTAGATTCAATCGTTTTCTTTATTTCAGTATTAACTGGATTATAGTCTTGCCAACCTCTTGGATTATCATAAAATACGCCGTCAAGAAATTCTCCATCCTCGCCCTTAACCAGACTAACAAAATCGAGAGCTGGCATAAATCCAAGATATGCTTCCGTTATACCTGGTATCTTAGGAAGGGAAATACAATTGTGGAACTCAAATTGAGCTGAAGTAGTGTTTCTTGCCTGTCTATATAGCTTCTGCAATCCTTCAGCGTCTATTGGGCGAAATTCCACTGAACCAAACAGGTTAGTATCTTGTAGGTCAGAAATCACGCTTAACCGCCGATTTTCAAGATCATGGTCACCCACCCATTTCCCAGTTGTCACATAGTAAAGACGAAGCGATGGATTATGAACAAACTTGCTGCTTTTATTATAAAGAGCCGACATTATGGTCGCCATATCATTTATCTGTTGATTTCTTCTGAGTTTAGGCGTGGTATTAAAGAAATCTATAACGCCAAACCCTAAATTGCTTATATCCGAAGAGTCAAAATTTGGGCTCGTTTTGGCTTGCACAAATATAAATGACACATCCAACAAACCACTATCCGACTCATCATCAATATCAGTAACCAATGACCCATTGACAATGATAGCAATGCCATCAATACCTGTGTCTCCCCCTTCACCAACTACAATGTCAGCAGTATCAAATGTGCTTGGATGATGACGCTTGACTACAATGAAAGAGGCAAAATGCTCAAATCGTTTTTCTTCTGGCAGCGAATCAATATCTTGCTCTAAAGAGAACTCATTGAGGAGTGATTCTGATATTCTATCCATAGCTGTTCTGCCTCCACTGACGTATAGGTGCATTCCTGTAGCATCTTGACTAATAATGATACACCTCGCCCGTCTGAGTCAAGTACATTATTGCCATTCTTTGGGCCCAAGTTTATTTCTTGATCTATTACCTTACTACTAACACTCATAGCTTCGGTTTCCTCGGTGAAATAACAATAGATTGTATAGTCGGCTTCGGTGGTTTGGGTTTTCGTGGTTCATATTTTGGTGGATGATGCTTTGCGTAATATGCCCTGTGGTATGTAGCCCTTACTTTAGTGTTACTCTTAAATATTTGTGTCTTAGTGATAACAGTTGGCCGTATTTCAGGCTTAATTACCCCTGCTTGTGTGTTTTCAACGTTATCCAACCAACTATTAAACGGCATCCCTGTATTCATGTGTTCAGCAGGGGATTTACCGTTTAATCCGGCGGAATTATGTATAAGAAAGACAGAACCTTTAACTGAATATTCCGATTCAGATACTAACTGCTTACCAAAATAGTGGATTTTACTTCATTGCTTTCTGCAGATCTCTCTTCATCTCCGCTACCGTCTGATAACGGTCTTTTGGTTCAGGAGAGATCGATTTGTCGATTACATCAGCCAGTTTTTTCGGCACATTTCTTCTTTTCCTGATTGGAATTACCTTACCGTCCAGAATCGCTACCAACGGGTCCGCTCCAGGCTTAAAATCATAAACATAATCACCCGTCAACATATTATAGAAGGTTGCACCGATGGAGAAGATATCCGATGCGGGTTTAATATGCTTATAATCTAAAAGCTGCTCTTTGGGCATATAGTCAGGAGTCCCGGCATATTCACCGGCAGCCGTAAAGCCACTCAGTCCGGCTTGTTCAAAATTTTTCGAAAGCCCGAAATCGGAAATCTTAACAATTTTCTGGGATTGGTCTAATAGTATGTTCTCAGGTTTCAAATCGCGGTGTACGATGCTTTTTTCGTGCGCGAAGGCCAATCCGTCCAGTACCTGTAGCATCATAGACACCGCTTCATCTTCCTCAAGAGGTTTTCCCCTTTTATGGAGCAATAGGCCAATATTACCACCAGGACAATATTCCATTGTAAAGTAGAACATGCCATTATGATTACCTTGCTCCTCGAGCAGGACAATATTTTTGTGTCGTAGATCCATACAAACTTTCATCTCCCGGTGGAAGCGCTGAACATCCTTGTCGTTTACATTTTTCTTTCGGGATAACATTACCTTGAGTGCCAGTTCTTTGCCGTCACGATTGCGTTTAACTAGGTAAACCTTACCGAATCCACCTTTACCTATCTCTCGGAATAACTGATACCCAGGTATATCGGGTGCCGATTGGTCGTTACCAAAGATACCCAATAACAAATCATCCAGCATATTCGCCCTGGCCCCTTTCATATCTTTGATAGATGGTACAGGCGCAGCTAATTTACCTCTGCACTCATAACACAAGAAGGTGCCTCCTATATAAGCCAGACCCCCTCTCTCGTTTACGGCAAATAGCTTTCCGCACTTGATACAGGCTGCTGGTGCTTGCTTATCACTTGCTACTTCCATCACAACATTAAAGGTGGTGTTACCCACTTTGATAAAATCACCATTTTTCACGTCGCAATAGGACGACCTTTTCACAGCCTCCTCAGGCTGTTCGTCTTTATCTCTCCCGCCAAATTTCATGTTGTTTATATATGTGCCGTTAAGGCTGCCCAGGTCCTTGAGTCGTACTTCAGGTGGATTTACTTCCAGTAAAAAATGATGCCGCGAAATATACGGATCATCGGGCAGACAGCAATGGCAATCGGATAAGCGTCCAAAAATGAATATGTCGTGCTCTTTAAATTCGAAATTATTACCGGACATGGGACCGCTAATTATTTTCAATTTCACACTCATCATTATTCCCTCATCAACTCATTGAAAACTAATCAGCACGGCTGTGATATTGTCGTGGCCGCCAGCTTCATTTGCCCTGGTAATCAGCTGGCGGAGTATAAATTTTAAGCTTCTTTTTCTGCTTAACAAGTCTGTAATCTCCTGATCGGCGATCATCCCGGATAGACCGTCTGTGCAAAGGAGTAACAGGTCTCCAGATACAAGAGTAACTGGTTTAATTTCAGGGATGGCATCACCCTGCATTCCGATATATGCCGTCAATCTATGTCGCATGGGGTGAATTCTCGCCTGCTCTACGGTGATTTTCCCCATATCCACAAGCAGAGAGGCGATATTATGGTCTTTGGTAAGCTGTTTAATGTCTCCGTCTCGAAACAGGTAAGCGCGGCTATCACCCAAATGAGATATATAAGCCTTTTTTCCTTTAATCAAGGCTGATACAAAAGTTGCGCCCGTATTATTTCCCACCTTTTTCCGAAGATATAAACTTACCTCCGCAACTGATTCTTTGATGCTACTAATGATGCTGTTAGCATGAATAGTCGTTTGGTGACTGGTCCGTTCCATGATCACATCAGGCAGGCCCTCTACCACATATTTTGCAGCCAGCGCGCCTTCCTGCAAGCCGCCCATGCCGTCGACAACGATGAAGAAGCCGGACTTCTCATCAATATGAAAAGCGTCCTGGTTTTCCTCACGCTCTTTGCCGATATCCGAGAATCCAGCAGATATAATAAGTAAACTCATTTCAATTCATTCCTGTTGTCTTCGAAAGCATGCCTTCCCATTGGATTATATGCAGATTGTTCAAGCTTATTTTCTCCCTCGAGCAAACTCGTCTAGCTTCTTTCTGACACCGTCCTCTCGCAGCCAGCCGTAGCCACGATAACCCAAATCACGCATAAGTATTTTAAAATCATCCTCCGTCCACTGTGGTTTCCCTTTGCGGCTGATGCCGTCTTTGGCATATGGACTGTGAAGAGTCAGGAAAATCTCGAGATAAGGTTTTGCCCCTTCGTCCCATTCTTTCTGAGGCGGGAATTCATAGTCATAAACAAATTCCCATAAACGCATGGTTTTATCACCTCCGGATAGAGCGAACCTGCCATCAGGAGAGATGCAAACAGAATACACAGTAAAACCTTCGAGGGTTCGCGGACAGCGGCCTGTTGCCAGGTCCCATAAGCGCAGGGTTGCGTCTCGGCTTCCCGATAACCCGTACCTGCCATCGGGAGAGATGCAGACAGAATTCACCCATTGAGTATGGCCTTCAAAGGTTCGCAGACAGCGGCCTGTTGCCAGTTCCCACAAGCGCAGGGTAGAGTCACCGCTTCCGGATAGAGCTAACCTGCCAGCGGGAGAGATGCAGACAGAATCCACCGTCCAAGTATGGCCTTCGAAGGTACGCAGACACTGACCTGTAGCCAGGTCCCATAAGCGCAGCGTTTTGTCAGTACTTCCGGATAGCCCATACCTGCCATCGGGAGAGATGGCAACAGAAGCTACATGTTCGCTATGTCCTTGGAACGTCAGCAGACACTGGCCTGTAGCCAAATTCCATAAGCGCAAGGTGGAGTCATCACCTCCGGATAGAGCAAACCTGCCACCAGGAGAGATGCAGACAGAATTCACATCGCGAGTATGGCCTTTGAAAGTCTGCAGACACCGACCTGTAGTCAGGTCCCATAAGCGCAGGGTTTTATCACTACTACCGGATAGCCCATACCTGCCATCGGGAGAGATGTCAACAGAAGACACATGTTCGCCATGTCCTTGTAATTTCAGCAGACACTGGCCTGTAGCCTGGTCCCATAAGCGCAAGGTAGAGTCATCACCTCCAGATAGAGCGACCCTGCCGTCGGGAGAAATGCAGACAGAAGTCACAGGGCCAGCATAGCCTTCGAAGGTGCGCAGTTGCCAGACTGAGTTGAGGTTATGTCTGATGCCTCTGAAGCCAAGATGATGATACGAATCTAAAATAATCGGGGATTTGTTAAATCCCGGAACACCTCTAGCCTGATTAAGGAACATCGCGGCGCTACCCAATGACCCGGTATTAACCGCGGACTCTGCCTGCTTCAGGAGGCCATTTACCTGAAGGTCAAGTTGACTCAGTTCTGCATAACCTCTCGGCATGGCTATAACGAATTCGGCTTCCGGACCTGTAGCCAGGTCCCACAAGCGCAAGGTTTTATCCTCGCTTCCGGATAGAGCGAACCCGCCATCGGAAGAGATGCGGATGGAATGCACACCGCCAATATGGCCTTCGCAGGTCCGCAGACATCGTCCTGTCGCCAGATCCCACAGACGCAGGGTCTTATCCCAACTTCCGCTTAGCCCAAACTTGCCCTCGGGAGAGATGGCAACAGAAGTCACACTGCCAGTATGGCCTCCGTAAGTTCGCAGACATTGTCCTGATGCCAGGTTCCATAAGCGCAGGTTTTTATCACTACTACCGGATAGCCCATACCTGCCATCAGGTGAGATACAGACAGAATCTACATTGTCAGTATGGCCTTCGAAGGTCCGTAGATAGCGTCCTGACGCCAGGTCCCACAAGCGCAGGGTACGGTCATAACTTCCGGACAGCCCATATCTGCTGTCGGGTGAAACGCAGACAGAACTCACAGTCCAAGTATGGCCTAGGAAGGTTCGTAAACATCGGCCTGTTGCCATATCCCATAACCGGAGACTATTGTCTATCTCACCTCCCGATAATCCGTACTTACCATCTGGAGAAATGCAGACAGAATAAACATTATCAATATGGCCTTGGAAGGTTCGCAGACAGCGGCCAGTCACCAGATCCCATAAGCGTAAGGTTTTGTCATCACTTCCCGATAGAGCAAACCTGCCATCGGGAGAGATGCAGATAGAATTCACAATGTCAGTATGGCCTTCGAAGCTCCGCAGACATTGTCCTGATGCCAGGTCCCATAAGCGTAGGGTATTGTCCCAGCCCCCGGACAGCCCAAATCTGCCATCGGGAGATATGCATACAGATTTCACCCTATTAGTATGCCCTTCGAATGTTCGGTTACTTTGGCCATGGTCCTTCAGTCCCTGCTGCGCCAAGTCTATCGTTTTTTTTATCTCTGTATCAATATAGTTGTCCTCTGTGATTTGCGACTGCTGTAACACCCGGTCTAATTCTGTTATCGCGGCCTGCCAGTCACCTCGCTCAAGATGAACCAGGCCCAGCAAATAGCTAGTCAGTTGATCTCGCCCACTAACTGTTTTTGTTTCTTTTAATCTAAATAAAAGCTCCTGATCGGTCATCTTTGCTAACCTCCACAACAGTAAGCCCTGGTTATAAGTAGACAGCGGATGCGACGGCTCAATACTTAGCGCTTCATCAAATATCTTCTCTGCATCATCACTTCTGCCCAGGTCTATCAAGGACACCGCTCGGTTATTTAGACCGTCAGCTAATAGGGTTAACTCCTTGCCCTTCTGACGGGGATATGGTTGACCCACGCCTAGTTTATAGATTCCTAATAGTCGCTCTTCAATATGGTTGAAGCCCTCCGGACGCTTCACGGGGTCTTCATTGAGACATTCCTTGATGAGTGATTTAAGTTCATCAGGCAGGTTTTGCGGCAATTCCGGATATGCCCATTTAGAAGAGATGAGACGGGCGTAAAAGGCATATGCAGGCTCGTCTTCGCCGGCTTTGAAAGGCTTGCTTCCACTGCACGTCTCATACAGCATTGCACCTAATGCCCAGATATCCGCCCTGGTTGTGGCCTCTGCCGCGTTCACCCATTGCTCCGGTGCCATGTACTCCGGTGTCCCTGCCCTTCCGGTCTTACCTACTCTCTTCTGCTCACTTATACCTTCCGCCTCCTCTATCTTCACCAGTCCAAAGTCCGTTACCTTGAGATTGCCGTATTTATCCATTACGCAGTTCTCAGGCTTGAGGTCCCTGTGTACCAGGTTGTGCTTCTGGGCATAGTCCATACCACGGCATATCTGTATACCAAAGTCGATCGACTCTTCAAGACTTATGCCTTGATTTAATTTATCTCTTAAGTTGCCGCCTTCAGCATATTCCAGGAAGATGCGCGGTATCTTTCCCAGTTCCCTCACATAGAAGCAGGTGACAATGTTGGGGTGCATACCCATCTCAACCCAGGTCTGTGACTCTTTCAGAAAACGACTTACTGCCCCTTTATCGTCAAGCACATCTTCTCTGGGGGACTTTACGGCCAGCTCCATCTTCCATGACTGATGATAAACCTTGTAGACCGTCCCGAACCTGCCTTCGCCCAGTACGCCTCTCACTTCATAGAGCCCGGCGATAACATCGCCCTCTTTCCATGTAACCGGCGCATCGATGACAGCAGGCCCTCTCCCCTCAGGCTCATACAGGGTATCCTGTGCTTGGTTATCGTTAACGCTCTTATCGTTCAGCATCTTTACATCGTCTCTCCATCGAACGGTACGATAGATATCACCTCACCGCTGCAAACCAGGCGCCAATAACTGTGTTTCTTCAATTCCCCACTCAAGATTAAGCGACTAAGCGGTGCCTGGACATATCGCTCTATGGCTCGCCGGAGCTCCCGAGCGCCATACTGAATACCATAGCCCGTTTCAACCAGGAAATCCTCCGCCTCTTCACTAAATTGAAGAGTAACTTTATATTGTTTCTGAAGGTTTTCACCTATCTCAGCAAGCACTGGCTTGGCAATTTTCTTTATGTCCTCCTTACTGAGAGGCCGGAATACTATCTGTTCATCGATACGATTGATAAATTCTGTGCGGAATCGTTTTCTCACAGCACCTATTACGGCTGACTTTGATTCCTCGGTATCCTTATGGCTGAATCCCATTTCTTTATCAGCCGGGATATTGGAGGTCATAATGAAGATGGCATTCCTGGCGTCAGCCGTGCGCCCTTTTGAGTCTGTAAGGCGGCCTTCATCGAAAACCTGAAGGAACATATCCGACACCCTGGGATGAGCCTTCTCAATCTCATCGAGCAGAACTACCGAATAGGGCTTAGTGCGCAGTTTGCCCGTCAGCTGTCCTTCCTCTTCATACCCCACATAACCCGGCGGTGAGCCGATTAGCTTGGCGACACTGTGCTCCTCCATATACTCCGACATATCAAGGCGTATCATGCTGGACTCGCTGCCAAAAAGGAATTTTGCCAGCGATCTCGCCAATTCAGTCTTGCCCACGCCAGTCGGTCCCAAAAATAATAATACGGCCAGCGGTCCACGCCGCTTACTCAGTCCTGCATGCGCCATCAGTAAACGCTGGCACATTCGGCTAATAGCTTCATCCTGTCCTATAATAAGTTTCTTAAGAGACGGCTCCATCTCCAATAAGCGTGACTCAGTAATGCCTTCCAAATGACCGGTGATCACTTCCAGGGGCAATCCTTTCTTCTCAGAGAGCACCTGTGCTATGGTGACCTCGGTAACCTGACCATATCTTGCCTTATCGTTATCTCCTTCACTATCTTCTTCATTTTTCGATGCGATATTGCCCATGACGCTCAGAGCCGGTATGCGTGTCCTCGCTGCAGCCTTATCTACCAGGTCAATGGCTTTATCAGGAAGTTGATGGTCCCAATCAAAATGGATTGAAAGGTTAACCGCTGCTTCAATAGCTTTATCAGTTATTTTAGTTTTGTGATGATCTTCAAATTTTGAGCGCAGACCGTTGAGTATGGCAATTGTTTCATCAGGGCTTGGCTCGTTGATGATGATTTTGTCAAAACGGCGTTCCAGCGCGGCGTCTGATTCGACGTAACGTCTATATTCGGTGATGGTGGTAGCCCCAATACAACGCAGGTCTCCTCGCGCCAGCGCCGGCTTCATGAGGTTGGCAGCATCCATGCTCCCCTCTGCGCTGCCAGCTCCCAGCAAATTATGAATTTCATCAATAAAGACTATTACCTCAGGCTGCTCGCGTGCTTCTTGCAGAATACGCGTGAGGCGTTCCTCGAATTCACCGCGGTATTTGGTCCCCGCAACCAGGGCTCCCATATTTAATTCCACAATTCGCTTTCCGCCAAGTATATGTGCGTCCTTTCCCTGCGCCACGCGAACAGCCAGGGCTTCTACAACCGCTGTCTTGCCCACTCCAGCCTCACCAACGAGCACCGGATTGTTCTTGGTGCGCCGGGCCAGAGTCTGGATGACCTGAAGAAGCTCAGGACGACGCCCGATAAAAGGTCCCAGCTTGCCATCTTTTGCCTCACGAGTTAGATCACGTCCATAGCGGTCTAAATAATGAGTACCCCCCAGGTCTGCCTTTTGTTTTCCCTGATGGACTTCAAGCGGTTCCTGCCCGGCAATTTGTTGAATCTTATCCAAAGCGGCACGCGCTTTCTGATACAAATCTGCTGTTTCCACTCTCTCATTACCTAACACCCGGCTGATAACATCACCAGGGTTACTCAATATGGTAGCGAGGAGAGAAAGGCATGATATTTCTTTTGCAGTAGACGATAGAGTATCCGCTTGCTCAAAAAGCTTCCTACAACCTTCGCTACGGTGGACAACCTTTTCTGTATGCTTATATTCGCCCTGTCCCAACTCCTCGCGAACATGGCGTCTGATGCGAGTTGAATTCAATTCAAAAGCTCTTAGAACATCCTCTATTGCATCATATTCAACTTGTACAGCCTGATGCACGTTCGCCTTTGGGATCTCTCCCTGTCCTTCCAATTTTATTGCTTTCTCAAGACTACAAATTCCAATTAGTACATGTTCCTTTTCTATAAATTGATGCTTTGACGCCGCTGCTTCCCCAGCTGCTACTTGCCAGGCCAGATTTGCACCAATTGAAAGCTCCTTCATAATCACCTCCTGCCATAGACCCGCCTAAAAGCAATAATATTTAGCCGTGAGAGAAACCCAAGCAATTCGATATTTATCTTGCCATTTTCTTTTCGGCAATTTCCTTACCTCTCCGTGCATATACAAACACGGGATCGATGTTCAGTGCCATATCGTAACAAGCAATGGCCTCCGCATATTTACCCAGACTATCTAGGATAGCCCCCTTAAAATTCCAAACAAGTGCATCGCGCGGATCGATCTCCAGCGCCTTATCCCCGCAAGCAAGAGCCTCTGTGTATTTGCCCAGTCTGTAAAGGCTATAACCTTTATTGATCAGGGCAAGTACATACAAAGAATCGATCAGTAACGCTTTGTCATGACAGTCAATGGCCTCGGCGTATTTACCCAGGTCGTAGAGCATACTACCTTTATTGCTCCAGGCAACTGCACTTTGTGGATCGATCTGTAGTGCTTTATCGTAACAGTCAATGGCCTCTGCAAATTTGCATAGGTGATCGAGACTATTTCCTTTACCGATCCATATAGCTGCAATCCCGGGGTCGACCCGCAAAGCCATATTGAAACAGACAAGTGCCTCTCTATATTGATCAAGGCGGTTGAGGACATTCCCCTTATTACATAAGGTAAATGAGTCTTCGGGATCAATTTGCAACGCTCTATCGAAACAGGCTATAGCCTCTGTGTATTGGCCCAGGCAGTCAAAGCTTATACCCTTATTACTCCATTCCCCAGCAGTAAGTTCCTTTATCATTGGCGATCTGATCATTTCGCCCGTTTGATGGGTTAATAACGGCTCCAGTGAACCCCTTAATCCACGGAAGGTCTGGTACCTCTGACCCGGGGCCTTCATTAAACAGCTTTTGATTATGGGGTTAAGCGGTGAATCTATATCCGGAACAGTTGATTGTGAATGCAAGTGCTCCATTATCTTCCAGTAACGCCCTGCCGCTTCCCGGGCATCCGCACCGGGTGGATCTGCCGTGAAAGGTACCTTCCCGCCTGTTGCCATCTGATAGAGCACGATGCCAAAGCTGTAGATGTCGCTCCTCTGGTCACACTCAGCAGCATTAGTAAACTGCTCCGGCGGCATGTGGGTTGGCGTGCCGAAGCTGGCTCCCCCGACCGTCATGAAGGAAAGGCCGATTCCTGCATCTTTGATATTAAGCTTGATGGTACCGCCCGATTCTGAACTCCCCAGGACACCTGCCAGCCCAAAATCGGTTATTTTTATCATTTTATCTGTGCCGATCATGATATTGGAGGGCTTAATATCCCGATGGCAGCTGATCCCCTTTGCATAGGCATATTCCATGCCGTGACAGAACTGAATTGCCCAACACAAGCTCTGGGCAAGGTCCGGCGGCCGCTTCTTAAGATAGCCGTCAAGTGAGTTAAGTCCAAATTCATCAGGCGCTACGTACTCCATAGCTATGTAAAGCCGTCCTGAAAACTCCTCTACAAAGGCAGCTCTCACCAAATAGGGATAGCGCTCCAGGTTGACCCAAGCCTGGCACTCCTTGCGAAATCTATCCCTTATCAAGTCATCACTGAGGAATTCATCTTTGAATGTTTTGAGCGCAAATACCTCTTTAGTTTGATTAGAGCAGACCAGATAGACTACGCCAAAGCCACCTGCCCCAAGAATTCCATATACTTCGTATTTCTGTCCAATGAAATCGCCCTTTTTATAATGAGCAACCGGGCCTAGTTTGGCTGGTTCATCCTGAGCTTTGGCCAGGCCGGGCGATTTATCCTGACTTAATTTTCTATGTTTGCTACCAAATAAATCTTTGAAATCCATCTATAGTTCCTCACTTGCTTATTGAATTTCGAGAATTCTTGAATCTTATCCAGACAATTAATCAATTATAAACAGTAAGCTCTAACATCGTACATAGCAGTTAACTGATTTCGAGATGATAAAACACTGATGGAAATGGTGTGCCCTGTTTGTTAAACCAACCTGTTTAATAGATTATTTGCATTCGATACTCACGCATTTACCTTTTCATCAAATCTGTAACAGCCGTATACGGCAACGATCTGTTTGCCATATTCCTTTAGCGATTTCTTTAGACGGTACACCAAGCTATGGATAGCTTCATCTGTCACTCCGGCGGGGAACTCAATTTCATGCCATACCCAATCCCTGATTTTATCTTTACTCATTGCCCTATTTCGATTATTAAAAAGTAATAAAAATAGCTCGAATTCCTGTTTACTCAAGCGTGGCCTGAGCTCCTTTCCACGAATTAATATCTCCTTCCTTTTTTCATCAACAGCAATATCCGATTTGATAGATGACTCTTTCACGTCATGGTCGTCTATATCAGGAAAATCCAGGGTTTTTCCTAATTCAGATTCGAAACAAAAGCGTAATTGCACCGACTTTTTTGCCAGACTTATTTCGTCATTGTGTTTTAGAACATACGGCATCCCTTTAATCATGGGCATGCCGTTGAGTTCTGTACCGTGTTTACTTGTGGTAAGGTCGATTAAAATAAAACGGCCGCTGCTGTATGTGATTTGTGCATGATTCTTGGAGATAAAGAGGTTTTTAAACGAAATATCTGGCTCATTTCCTTCGTAGGATCGGCCAATAATCGACGCGTGAGTCGAGAGTAATATTACTCTCCATAGTTCATCAGGCTCACCCTTCTCAACAATAAGCACAGCGTCCGTTTTTTGCTCCATAGCCCACTACCTCCAATTTAGATCAATGGAATCAAGAGAGAAAAGGTTATAGGAATTATACATCTTCCATCAGTCGCATGTCGGGGTATTATTCTGGTAATGCGCTACTTACTCTTTTTCTATGAATTACGTTACCTGAGTCTATATTTACTAAAGATGCGCTGGTAGAGAATGAAATGGTTGATTTGAAATGTCCCGAATGCAGTTGCACTATACCACCTGATGCTACCAGGTGCCCGAACTGTAGTTGCAGGTACGGTGACAACTCAGTTAAAGTGCCACCCAAGAGCAATGGGAACGGCATCACTTTGAGCACCGTTGGCCATGCAACGAAGGATGAAGTGCACGGAAAGATTTTCATCAGGGCCAGCATTGCTTCAGTGCCGACCAGATGTACGTTTTACCAATGCTTAGTTGCTTTAATAGGTATTATAGTTACAAAGGCCTTGGTCTTCTTAGTCTCTATGCAATAAAACGACTTTAACTAAAAATCATTGGCAACCGTGAAAATAGAAGAAACCGCGCCTTTTGCTGTCGCCTTTGATATTGTATATCGTTTACTAAGTTCTTTTGAAAGGTGGACGAGATTCCTAAAATGCCTCACGGAGTCCGATAATCGTGATATCCCAGATTTCAAAAGCTTATTTTCCTCACAGGCTTTAATATAGCCATCGAAATTATCTGCTTTTGGAGAAATATTTCTATGTTCTAGGTATAGCCTCAATAATTCTTCAATAACGCTGCCCGCTAAAATCACTGCTGGCTTTGAATAACCTACAGACGCCAATATGAATGATTGCTCAATATCACGAAAAATAATTTCTTTTTTATAACTATCGGAGACAAATTTTATCTTCCTTCCAAAACTAATTTTATTGATATCCAACTCATTTTCAATGGCCTTCCAGTTTGCTACGCTTCTATATAATTTGTTTTTTCCCCCATGTGTAACAAGAACCTCAAGAGAATCTGAACATAATTTTTGCGATGTTCCTTTTACATTTCCTTGTTTGTCTCTATAACATTGCTTAATATCTGATTCCAGTTTGCCAATAGCTTCATTTGTAGCATCTATGCACCCGTTAAGTGCAAAAGTACTGATTCTAGCGGAAGGATTAGCAGTTAAACCTGTACTCCACACTTCATAGAATTTACCCGAGTGTTCCAAATATTCTTTTCCAGTTAGCTCAGTTATGATCGCCTTAAGCTCACCAGCTTCACGTACAATCTTTTCTCTTAGTTCATCTTTCTCTCTAACTTCGTGCCCAAGTATTGTTTGTTTGCTCTTGTTTAAATATTCCAGACGATCTTTATATAATTTGAGGTCTAAAAAAAAATTTTAATATACTTACTAAGTCCTTCCCCTTTGTCGACATCTACTTACACCTCCAGTATCATTGTATCACTCTTATTGCCAAATGTAGCGTATTTGATATTAGATGTATAATTTTTATCTATGAATTGCTACGGCCTTTGACTGATTAAACTTAAACCGGGATATGTCGGTTGAGAAGTTAGAAAAATAGGGATGCATGGTAGAAGAAATGTATTGTATCTACAGAATTTGTAAACTTGAAGGCTTAAATGCGAGTATTCCATTCCGAAATATACGGGTGTATAATGCCAAGGTATTTACTTTATTTGTCAGGGATAGCGCACATTTATACGATAGAAATGATAGGCATAATATTAGCCATTATATTTTTTATAGCAACGGTTTTGCTTACCCTCGCTGTAATTAAGAGGAAAGAACCAGTATGGGCTCATTATACCGAGAAGATAATAGGCTTAGGTACCAACTCCCCTCCAGAGCTTAAAATCACGTTTAACGACAAGGAAGTTGATCAGGTTTATAGTACAAACATAATCTTTTATAACAAAGGCAGGGAAACAATACGAAGTGTCGATATCACGCAACCAATCTCGATCTTCTTAAATAAATCTCAAATCCTCAGCGAACCAATTATTCAATGTTTTAGCAAAGATGCCATAAAATTTTCAGCAAGTAAGGTTATCGATCAAAACAATGATGGCGTCAAGTTTGATTTCATGTATCTTGATAAGGGTGATGGCGCTGTTATAAATGTAATTCACACACCTTTTGATCATGTTTACTGCCATGGGAATATAATAGACTGCAAACCTATTGCAAACATGGGCGAATACTCAAGACACAAACCCAAATTAGGTCCGTATTTAGTTTTGCTCATTGTATTAGGGTTAGTTCTGTTGTTTTCCGTTATCAGACCCTTGGTTGATAATACGATTGACAAATATTGGGAGATCTTTTTTAATAGTCTTTCATTAGTTATACCGACTCTCTTTATGAGTTTCATTTTAGTAGGCTGGATTATCCTAAGTTACTACAAATATAATAAGTTTCCTTCTTGGTCACGGAAGTTGACAGCAATTAAAACATACAAACCTATAAACATCATTGGGTATGTTAGAGCAAAGTGCAACAACTGTAATCGAACTTTTAATATGCCGAAGGAGGAGTTCTACTCTATAGTGGATTCACGCAAAGCATACTGTCCGTATTGCCGCAAAGCTGAATTGACCTATATTTACGATGAAATTTAGTATACTATACAGCTCCCCATTAAGACATGCGGCATGCTAAGAGATTAAAATGACCTAATGGTCATTTAGAATATGATCAATCAATTCGCACTACGACGTAGCTTTGGACTCTATTTCTCCCTTTGATTAAGACAACAAAAAGTGGCGGGGCCTTTCAGCCTGGCCGATTATTTAGCGTCACATGATGCCGCCTGACCTTAAAGTTATTTGTATTCCCCAAATAAATACAACCTAACCATTAATTGAATTGGATAGGATGATATTATCAGCGCACCAGTAAAAGCCACGCGCCGGTACGATTTATGAAGTGGCATTTTAGATGACGGCTTTCAGATGTATAATATCTTTTATAGTTAATTTCTATGTGGTATTTTTGCTAACGGTTTGCTAACGGATTTTTCGACATGGGCCGACACCAGGGGTAAGGTCGATCGTAAAAAGGGTTACCAGAAAAAATGGTCGATTACGGAAATAGATTCAAAGTCAGCAAAATAACATCGTATGCGTAAATGGGGTTCAGGTGGTCGTCGGTTCAAATCCGACCACCCCGACCATTAAAATCTCACTTTGTTGGGGGGTAATGATTATGGGCCGGATTCTTGTTTTTGTTTTGATTATTTTCATCACACCTATTATCGCCGTATCAACTTATTCTTGCCGGCCTGCACCTGATGTCCCTGCCCGAACCATGGAGTATATACCAACGGCTGATAACAGCAGCCTGTCAACTGAAGAATCGGTGCCACTTGCAGTAGATACCCGACCGGCCGCAATCGCTCCGCCGCAAATTGAGCTGCCGACTATTTCTGCCTTGGATACTGAAACGCTGTTAAATAACAAGGGCAAAGAAGTGCAGGTCGAAGGCGATGTTACCTATGTTTCCAGCTGGTTGCCCGACCGTTTCTCAGGGCAGGGAACAACCCGTCCATGGACATTTATATTTTTTATGAAGAATATATGGGAAGGATACGCTGACAACGCCAACCCGGGTGGCACATGTGGCACCGAATGCTGGCGCGATTATACAAGATATTTTCGCGCCATCATAAAGCCGGACTATTTTCCTCAGTTCTATGCATACTTGCCGGATGGATACGTCATAAATGGACAAATGCCGTTTGTCCGCGGAGGTGGAGCAGGTACAGCGCAATGGAATTCAAGCACAGGTGCCCCATTAAATACTGCCGGGTTCACCGTACAAGGACCCTTTCACATCATTTTGCGGGGCACGATTGAGGGTTATCTATCGGCCCCGGCCATATATTTGACCGATGTAAACCAGATATTGACCGTAAAGCAATAAACTTAAATATCCGTTCACGCATTTGCAAAAGTATCAGGCGTGCTAGGGTTAATTGCATAATATGTCTTTCTACTATGGAGCGTGAGTTATGAATCGTTTAGCGAGCGTTCAATTAGTATGTGCGGGCTTTATATTAATATTGATTACCAGTGCGATAGCCTGCTTGCCCTCAGTGAAAATGCCACCGCCAGCGCCATCTGCTCCTGTGGTCGCTCCTTCGGCGCCTGTTGCCCCGGTCCAGGACGTACCCGTATCACCAACTTTGGAGCAAACCCAAAAAGTTATTTTCCGAGATGATTTCAAATATTCCAGGAGCGGTTGGACCATTTTTTCCAATGATTTTGGAGAGGGCAAATACGAGAGCGGAAGTTATTTATTAAGTTGCACACAACCTTCATATCATGGGGCGCAAGCGTCTGCGACGACAACGAATGCCGGACTAACGTCTTTGACCGGTTTCATGCTTGATATGGATGTGACAATGTTGAGCGGGAGCAAAAATGACTTCTATGGAATCGTGCTTAAGTGGCCTGACATAAACCCATTGGGAATTGTCGGTTATGAACAGCCTTCCGACTACTACTTTTGCATAGCCCCTGAGGGCATGTTGGCGTGGTGCTATTCAAAACAGGAGGTTAAGAGTTTGAGTGTTGACAAAATACCGGGTTACTTTCTACGTCCTTCACAATATGCATGCGTCAGGGGCATCAACAAAATCAATAACGTGAAGATATGGTTCAATCCCGACATACGATTTATGATAAATGATCACGAACTGTTTACCGCCACCGACCAGAATCTGGACTATGTGAACAGGCTGATTAAAGACAAGGCGATGCCGGGCGCCACGCTAATCATAGCGGCTAACAGCCAGGACACTTATTCGAGGCCCGTCTTTCAACTTAACAGAATAGCTGTGTACCCCAATAATTAATGGGCTACGGGATATTTGAATCCGGACCGGCATGACGTATTGTTTGATCCCCTCAAAATCCGGTCCAGTCAGGCATCCTTTTTACGCACGTCCCAGGGAAATTGCTCGCCTTTGAGGCTGCGTTTCCACCGCGCCAGGTCCTCCTCGACCATGATCTCGACCAGCCTTCCGAATTTCACCTTCGGCTGCCAGTCCAGGATTTTCCTCGCTTTAGTGTAACCGCCCACGGCAAAGGGGACATCCACCGGCCTGAGTAAACCGGCGTCGGTTTTAACATATTTAGCCCAATCCAGCCCCGCTGCATTAAATGCCTTTACCGCGAATTCCTTTACGCTGTGCCATTCGTTGGTGCCTATGATATAGTCATCGGGCTTCTCCTGCTGCAGCATGCGCCAGGCGGCGTCAACGTATTCCGGGGCATAACCCCAGTCCCGCTTGGAATCCATGTTGCCGAGCCTGAGTTCTCCCTCTAAACCTAGCGCTATCCTGGCGACCGTATCAGTTATTTTGCGGGTGACGAAGTTAAGGCCGCGCAGAGGGGATTCGTGGTTGAACATAATGCCGTTGCAGATGAAGAGGCCGAAATCCTCGCGGTACATCTCGCCCAGCCAGTGGGCGTAGAGCTTGGCAACCGCGTAGGGGTTGACCGGGTGGAAGGGCATATCTTTGGCCAAACGCCTGACTTTTCCGTAGCCGAAAATCTCAATCGTGGAGGCCTGGTAAACCCTGATCTGTTTATCAGTTTTTATGACAGCCTCCAGCAGACGTGCGAAGCCGAGGCCGGTGATATTGCCGAACTCGACGGGACTCTGAAAGGAGGCGCCTGGGGCGCTCTGGGCGGCCAGGTTGTAAACCTCGTGCGGCTGACTCTGCGTTATGGCGCGCAGAAGGGAGGATGCATCGGCCATATCAGCCTGCAGCAACGTGATTTTATCGTAAACGCCGAGATAGTGCAGCCGCCAGCAGGCCTGCGCATCCGTTGTGAGGTCCAGGCCGAATACCTCATAGCCTTTTTCAAGCAGCAGCCGGGACAGGTAGGCCCCGTCCTGGCCCGCAACACCGGTTATCAAAGCACGTTTGACCATAGCTGTTATCAATATGCAGGGACGCGGGTTATCATACCACGGCAGAATTAAAAAAAAAACTGGGGTGCAGCGCAGATTGGTATCGCACCTGAATGTAGGGGTATCATAGTTCCAAGTATGGCCCCCCCCCGAATCTGCCAAATACACTTAAAACCTGCTGTGAAATCATGCGAGGAGACGCAAAATGAGAGAGGGCCTCTGCCCGCGCAGCGGCCCTCTCTGTATAACGTAAAAACGACTTAGCTGTAGCCTGTGCGCTGCCTGCGCCAGAGCGTGACCAGACCAAACACGAATGTTATCCCTATCAGGACAGCTAACAAAATGAATAGCGCGTCATTGCCAGTGACCAGTTCTACTTTGAAACTACCAGCCGGCACGCCGTCCACATAGACCGTGTAATCGCCTGGTTCGCTGCGGGATACGTTGAATGCCAATTTGGCAGAACCGCCGCTGTTTACAGCCACGCCCTGCGTGGTTTCCACCTGCCCGTTTACATACAGCGTGACCTTTTTACTGCCATTAACCGCACCCGTGTTAGATATATCGGCGGTAATCGTGATGGGGGTGCCGGGTGTTACCGCAGTTGCCGAGAGGCCGGCGCTTTGAATCTGGATGTTGGGAAGCGAGACGGGCGCCTGGGGCGTGGTAACGGCCATGGATGAGCCATGCGATTGTTGGTTATAAAGCAGTGCGGGCAACAAGGGTACGACGAAGGTACAGGGATCGACTATGACCCCGTTGGCCAGGCCGTCCGCGTCGCCCAGGCCACCGTCCCTGATGGTGACGAAAACTGTATTGTTGCCATCGGCAACTCCGCTGAGCAGCGATGAGCAGTCAACCCATGCGCCATGGATGTATTTCCAGAACTCCAGGTTGGCGGGTGGAACTGTGGGCAGGGTGAAGGTCATAGTGACGGTGGCGCCCGGGGTCAGGTTGCTCACTGTGAAGCTGATGACACCGTAGGGCATTTCGGCCAGTGGCAGGAGGCCCTCCATGGAGAAATTGTTGACAGCAGTGTCTGTAGCCAGGTCGAGGGTGCCCGCACTGGAGGCCACGGTTATTTGGCCAGCAGGTGATGTTACCTGAATGGGCACGTTGCGGAGTGTCCAGGGGCTGTAGGTTACGTTGGTCGAAACCTTATCCCCGTTGCCCGGGCCAACCGGACCGGGGCCGGTATTACTGCCCCACCAGTTGTCAGCGGCGTTGACTACACCAGTTCCTGTGTTTTTTATACCGTAAACAGTATTGCCCGTTATAATGGAAGATTGTATGCTCGTGAGGTTCGCATTAACACCAGTGCGGACCGCTACGCCTAATCCGGCGCCAACCGAAATTGTCATGTTCGTTATAGTTGCAGCTGATGCATCAGAAGTCTCTTTCCAGATACTAAACCCCCGAGCAGAGTCTGCAAGCCCACCGGTTGCAGTTATATTTGCAATACTTCCTCCATTAAAGGTTACTGAACTGCCAGTGGTAACAGCCACAGCATATGTATAACCAGAGGATGAAACGTTGCTGATGATTGTATTTGTGAATGTATTGCCAGTATTCACTGGTTCGCCCGAGTCGTCACCACGTACCTGGATACCTGCGGCCCAACCATCAGCACCGTTATCTAAGTCCGATACATTCGATATAGTAGTATCAGTGAAAATATTGTTATTGCAGGAATTCGTTCTTGACCATATGGTAACGCCAACGGAATAACCGTACTGCCCCACAATATCTGTACAAATCACATTGGAAATAGTTGTACGAAGGAAGCTGTTTCCATCAACAGAATTCATTAGAAAGATGCCGTGAGCATCAGAAGCTGACGTGAGACCACTAATTATAGTGTCAGTGAATGTATTGCTGTCAGACAGCGCCAATGCAACCCCACACACAACACGCATATTTACGTAGGGCGACTGGTTTATGTTGCTGATAGTAATGTTTGAGAAGGTGTTAGTGTTGGAGCTCGTCAAATGCAATCCATAAGCGTTAACTGAGCCAGTAATATTTTTAATAATAGAATTCTTAATAGTGCAGCCGGTCACTCCAGTCATATCAATTCCGTCAACTGTTGTACCGATAGCATTCTGAACTGTGAACCCATCAAAGGTTACCCCACTTGCAGTAATGCTAACTATTGTTCCGGTAACACCGCCCCCGTCAATGAATGTAGAATCTTTTCCGCTAACCGACTGAAGCGAGAGGTTGGCTTTATTTATAATTACCTTTTCAGAATACGTGCTCGCCGAGACGTTGATAGTGTCGCCGGGGCTTGCCGCAGTTATTGCCAGAGAAATCGTGGTGTAAGTTTTCCCCGGACCTACCTCTAGCGTAGCCGCCTCTGCCCGGCCTGGCGTAATAACCCCCGCGCCCAGCGCCATAATCATCAGTACCGCCATGACCGCCGCGAAGAATTTCCAGACTGCTGTTAATGTCATTGCGCCTCCCTCATATTTTCTAATAACGCTAAAATAATCCAATATATTCACTTACTATAAACGTGGTGCTTGCGCTACAGATACGAGCGTAGGATACGAGCGTGGTATCAGAGTGCGCAATACGAATATACACGGCATCATTTTATCATGCCTGAAATGTTTGTCAAGCGGCATAACGGGGTAAAACATTGACAGCTAAGCAACTGAAGTATAACCTTACACGGGCAGAGGTTATCAAAGGATAGCCGTTAATAGCAATGAGAGAAGATCCGAGGAGGTGAATTTTGGCGCAGCAAATTAAGGCCGACGAGGATTATACCCTTGCCAAGCAGATCATACTGGTTGCTGATATATTGATTAAGGTGAGGGAGCGGGAGCTGCTACCCCAGAACCTGTCGGCCTCCGCCGCCGACATCCTATTTCTGATAGATGCCATGGGTAAGGACGTAACGGCGGCCAATATCGCCAAAATGCTCCTGCGTGAGCAGACGTCCATAGAGGACATACTCAAGCGCATGGAAATGCACGGCCTGATCAATAGGACCAAAAACATGAAGAGAAAGGGCCTCATCCGCATTACCCTGACTGCCAAGGGTAAAAATACCCTCAATCAGGCCATGAAGCAGAAAGGCACGACTCACGTCCTTACCAGACTGACCGAGGAGCAGCGCAGTAAGCTAAAGCGAACGCTAAACGACCTCAAAGAAGCGGGCATGAAAGGACTTTACCTTAACCCCAATGTGGTACTCTGGCCTTAAACCCATAATCTAAGGCTGGCGTTGGGATTACTCCTGTGGCGGCTGCGCCGCTTCCCGCAGGAGCATCGAGCCGAGCGCGGCAATCTGTCAGCGTGACGAAACCAAAATAGATGTTAGAATTGGCAACGTAGAAGCGTACCTTCAAGTATGTCCGCAAGCAAAGCAATCTCGCGTCGGCGCCGTCTTGGTGATCGTCACAATAATACTCGGCATCAAGTCGCGCCCCCAATACTAATAAGGAGTTAAGGTATAACAAAAGAGGGGGTGCGGCTTTCGCCGTCCCCCTCTTTTTAATTAGCGTGTAACTTTTAGTTCAACTTCTTGACTACCCTGACCACCTGCACAATCAGCGCAAAGATATCCTCTTTCTTCTTGTAGGGAGCTATCACCATCCTGTCCCCCTCCATCCTCAGGCAAAGATCCCCGAGCTCCGGCTCCATATCTTTACCGCAGATAATGACGTCACCCCTGTGGACAACATTACCGTACTCCAGGTCGCTGGATTTAATGCCTATCAGCTTCATCTCTTTACCTCCGCTTAAGGCCAACTCCCTCGGCACAAATACATATTCTGTTATCTGCCTACTGTCGATCGCCGCGTAAACCGGTACTATGGCAGGGAGCGACATCTGCAGTTCATTCATTATCTCATAGGGAGTTTTCTTTAGCAAATCATCCCTCGGCCCCTTTTCAAGGATAAGGTTGCTCAACTCGTTGATAGGCACCTTGAGCGCGCGCGACATCTTGTTCAACGACGCCAGGGTAACCGACTTGTAGTCGCCCTTCTCTATACGGCAGATGAATGACGGCGACAGGTCGGCCAACTTGGCCATCTCGGCCTGCGATAATCCCCGCTTTGAGCGGGTCCCTTTTACATAGTCACTTAACATTGCGCTATTCCATCCTCCACAAGACTATTTATTTACCATAGTAAATAATTTTTGCATATTAATATAAAAAGGTGCGTAAACCTCTTGATTTTTGTAAATTATTCGTTTAATATAGTAAAAATGAAACTAGAGGCTGAGCTTTACAGGATAATGCAGCAGGAAAAACTGACCAATGCCAGGCTGGCATTGAAGCTGGGTATCTCGCCGTCGATGCTGTGCTTAGTGCTGATCGGCGATAAAAAGCCGGGCCGGCGCTTCCTGCAGGGTTTGGCCTCGCATTACCCCGATATATGCCTGAAATATTTACGGGAACAATCACCGGCCAAGCCCCAGGGCGGTTAGAAAACATGAAGCTGCAGCACTCTTTAACAATACGGCATGCCCCTTTACCCCGATGTGCCTTTACTATGGTGAATGCCCGTGTTACACGGGAACTAAGCACGGCAAGCTTATAAAGGTGTGATCCAACGGTCCCGGGCCTACGACCTCGCGGGGGTAGCCCGGAAACTGTGGAAATAATTAGTCGGAGGTTTTTTATGGAAAGTGAAGGTTGGACAATTGGACTGGTATCTGCGTTCATTGCCGTAGCCATCCTTACCGGTATCATAGCAGCATTCTCAATGCTGACGTGGGTGATGGGCAATGTTTAAGAAATTGACCACCATCAAAATCGGCGCCATAGAATTTGTGTACAAATTCCTCCTGGTACTTTTCGTTATCATGCCGGTATGCATGGGCCTAAGCTTCTGGATAGGGGTACAGTCTGACGCTGCGCTCAATATCCACTTGTTGAAGTTCATCATGCCGTTCATCGGTTCGGCAGCGGGCATTTTCTTCACCGCGCTGCTTATCCAGGCCGGACACAGACAGGCAGTCCCCGCTGTGGCGGAGGGATCAGCCCAGCCGTATTCAGACAGGCTGGTCACCCGGCACCTGGACACCGAGGCCGAGGTTTTACAGCCCAAGCCATCGATACCACGCGCCGGGTTCGCCACGCCGTATTCCCTCCAGGGAGGTAAATAAGCCATCTTAGTTTTCCACCGGGTAGCCGGCGTCTGTCCAGGCTCCGAAATTGCCCTTGAGGGCGTAAACATTCTTAAACCCTGCGTCCTTGAGCAGTTCGGCGGCCGGCAGCGGGGCGCCCGTCCAGTGGCTGTAAACTATGTATGTCGCGTCCTTGTTTAAACCTGATATTGCCTCCGGTATGTCGGACGTTGGCAAATTTACTGCGCCGGGCAAGTGGCCCTTATCGTAATAACGAGGCGACAGGTCTATAACGACCACGTCAGTTGTTTTGTCGAGCAGTTGTTTGGCCTCCATTGGAGTGAGCCACATCGGTGAGACACCTGACGTGGTCTGTTTGTAGGTAAAACCTACCATAACCACCGCCGCAATTGTGAAAAAGATCGTGTAGAATACCATTGCATGTGACGCTTTCATTGTAATACTCCTTTTCCTTTATTTCGGTGTTTCGACCTTTTATGCCTTCACGTTACATCGCTCAAGCAGAAAATTCTTTTTTCTTAATCTTTTATATCTTTATTAAAGTAAAGCATATGAACACCTTTGAGACATCGGTTGCAGCCTTTATTTTTTTACAGAAATGAGTAAGGAAAAGGCGTACCGCAAAATGCGTAGTGCGGACACCGGTTTACACTATTTACCTTATTAAATCGGATTTATCGTAGCTGCTTACAGTTTATACGACATGTGCGTTTGCCACGGTAACGCACCACAAAAACTGCGCGCCGGCGGTCCGGGCAGCGGCTGAATTTACAATTTCATGAAGTATTGTAAATAAACCGGTTTGAAATATCGGGGGGGGTCGTGCAATACGTTACAGGAGGTACATGTTCTCCGCTTCCCGCAACAGGGTATCACGGAAACGCGGATGGGCAATGCCTATTATGTCAAGAGCACGCTCCCTGGTAGATTTCCCCTTGAGGTTGACAACCCCGTGCTCGGTCACTAAGTAGTGCACATCTATCCTGGGCGTGGTTATGACCGCCCCACTATCTAATTTGGGCACCACCCTGGATACCTGCCCGTTTTTGGCCGTGGAATAGAATGCCAGTATGGATTTCCCTCCCCGGGAATTATATGATCCGCGGACGTAATCAAGCTGGCCACCCGTGCCGCTGTACTCGGACCCCGCCAGGAACTCGGCGTTGCACTGCCCCAGCAGGTCAACCTGTATGATGGAGTTGATGGATACCATATTGTCGTTCTGCGCAATGACCGCCGGGTCGTTGGTGTAGGATACGGGATAACTCTCCATGCAGGGGTTGTCATGCATGAAGCGGTACATCGGGCGAGTGCCCTCGGCTACCGTGAAAACATGCTTCCCCGTGTGCATGTTCTTCCTGCGGCCGGTAACCACTCCCTTCTTGATAAGCTCCACCATGGCCGGGCCGAAGACTTCGGTATGTATACCCAGGTCTTTGTGATCCCCCAGCTTCATGGCGATTACATTCGGCAGGCCTCCGAAGCCAAGCTGCAGGGTAGCACCATCAGGCACGAGTTCAGCTACCAGACCGCCGATGGCGTCATCCCCGGGCCTGGGCCCGGGCCACTTGAACTCGGTCAGCGGCGATGTGTGCTCAACCACGGCGTCCACCTCTGAAATGTGCAGCAGGGAGTCGCCAAATACGCGCGGCATATTTTTGTTGACCTCTACTATCAGACGCTTGCAGCACCTGGCCACGGTGGATGTGTAGTCGTTGGAAGTCCCGAAGCTGAAATGGCCCGAGCGGTCCATGGGCGAAACCATGGTGACGGTTACGTCTATATCCAGGTTCTCGCGCATCAGCCGGGGCACCTGGTGGAAGTGGTTGGGCACGTAATAGTTCAGCCCCACTTTGACAGCAGAACGGGAGGAGCGGCTGACGAACCACGAAAAGGCCTGCACGCAGTCGCTAAGGTCGGGGGCAAGCAGGCTGCTGGAAACATTCTCCATAGGGAGAAGGGAGTGTACGTTGAGGCTTTTAAGATCGCCCGCCCTGACGCGATCGGCGATGGCCTGCAGGATGGCGGGGGGCTCGGCGGCCGCCAGTCCGTGGACTATGGTGCTGCCGCTTTTGATGCCGCTTACAGCCCTTTCAGGCGTGGTAAGCTTGCGCCTGTACTGTGACCGGTAAGTCTGCATAGTCAGGCGCTGAAGCCGTCGGCGGCCGCTGCCTCGTCTTCGGCGATGTTGAAGAGTTGCGTGAACCCTGCGATATCGAAGACCTCCCTGATATTGGCCTTCATGCAGCAAAGCCTTATGTCCCCCTGCTGCTTGCGCACCTTCTTGAGCTGGGCCAAAAAGACACGCAGGCCAGAACTGCTGATATATTCCAGGCTCTGCAGGTTCAGGATTATCCTTACCTGCCCGGCCCCTATAAGCTCATCAAGCTTTTTCTCCGCCTCGGCGGCGCTGGTGGCATCCAGCCTGCCGCATATGTTGAGTATGTTCACTTCACCCGATTTTTTCTCGGCTAAATCCAATGTGGCCTCCTTTTAAGCTTCAATATTTGTTACAGTCCCGCCACGCTGGAAAGCACCTTCTCGAACCTGGCAAGGCCATCGTCTATCACGGCGTCGCTGTCGGCCAGGCTGGTGTACATGCGCGAGCCGGCCAGCGTGATCAGGCCGTTGGCCATGTAGGCCGAGCCCATCTCCTCGATCATGTGCTTGCGCGGATTCATCTCTTTGAGCAGCCGTAACGGGTTTTTAAAGTCCAGCAGCATCACGCCGGAGGTCTCAAGGTGCACTATGGAGCCCTGGTTATAAGCCACGAAGGGCAGGCTGTAGCGCTCGATTATGGCCTGCAGGCCTTTTGTAAGCCTGTCTCCCGCCTTACCCGCGATTACCGGCGCGTTGGTGCGCTCCATCTCAAGCAGTGCGAAATATCCCGCTACACACGAAATTGGATTGGCAGAGAGCGTTCCTCCGACATAGGCGCGCTGTCCCGAACCACCAATTCCGGCCGCGAAACCCTGGATGATGTCCGCCCGTCCTCCCACCCCGCCGGCCATGGGATAGCCACCCGTGATGCATTTGCCGAAGATGGTCATGTCGGGCTTTACGCCGAAATAACCCTGCGCGCCGCCCAGTCCCAGCCTGAATCCCGTCACCACTTCATCGAAGATGAGCAGTGCGCCGAATTCGCTGCAAAGTTCCCTTACCTTTTTATTAAAGTCGAATGGCACCGGGCGCGTGCCACTTTCAGGGCCCACGGGCTCCACGATGACTGCTGCCGTCCCGCCAAATATGCGGTTCTTTATAAGCAAGCGCTTCAATGCGCCAAGATCATTGGGGAAAAATTCCTGGGTCTGGGCGCTGGAACCGCCGGGGATGCCTTTGGCCTCCATCCTGCCGGTACCGGGTATATGCATGCCGAAAACCATCTGGTCGCTCCACCCGTGATAGGCGCCGCCGACCTTGATGATCTTCTTTTTCTTTGTGAACGTCCGTGCGGCGCGGATGGCTGCCATCACAGCCTCTGTGCCGGAACCCAGCATGCGGAACATCTCCACATTCGGCATGAAACGGTTAATCAGTTCAGCCAGCTTAAGCTCATACTCGTGAAACAGCCCGGTCACGGGACCGCAGGACTGCAACATCTCTATGACCTTCTGGCGCACGGGCGCGTAATTGTTGCCAAGTACTATAGGTCCACCGGCCTGCAGGAAGTCTATATAGCGGTTGCCGTCCACGTCCCAGAGGTATGCCCCTTCCGCTTTTTCAATGGCGATGGGGAAGGGATGGTTGAAGGCAAGGTTGTGCTGTACCCCGCCGGGGATGAACCGTTTCGCCTCATCGGTGAGTGCTTTTGAACGTGCGCATTTCTGCTCGAAATAATCGAGGTACTGCTTCATTACCTCCGGACGTACCCTCCGCATAGGCTGGCGCACCAGCGCATCCAACCGCCGGTAAATATCCTCCACGTCCGGGTATTGAGAAATCGCGTATCGCTGCTCTTCGGTCATGGTTGTCCTCCCCTCTTTGCTGTAAATGCCCTAAACACCTTTTTTGAAGGGGTCGGCCCACAATTTTACGGATGCTGCCAGCTCCTTGTGCGTCCTTGCATACTCCTCGAGGGAAATGCCCTTCATGGTGGCGTCTATAGCCTGGCGGAACGCTTTGCCGCCGGCGACGGGGCCCAGCGGGTGCGCGTGGATTCCGCCACCCGAGCCTATGACGATATCGTTGCCCAGGTCCTGCATGACCTTGGGCACCATGGTGGGGGTTATGCCGCCGGATGCCATGGGCCAGGTGGGCTTCAACTGGTACAGCGGGTAGGTGAGGTTGCGCGCCGCCAGTTCGAACTTGTCCACGATGACGGGCGCCTTGCCGTAGGGGGCAGGTATGACTACGATATCCGCGCCGGCCAATCTCGGAAATTTACCCAGGACGAGATGCGAGCTGATGCCATGTAACGGCGACATATAAAGGGCGCCGGCTACGTCCATATGGCCCAAGATGGGCACGTTGATTTTGGGATCCTCCGCAAGGGCCTGCAGGACGGTCAGTCCAACGGCCACGTAGTTCAGCATGATGGCATTAGCTCCCAGCTCTACCGCCCTCCTGGCATTCTCGAAGACTTTGGGCACCCCGTCTGATACATTTACCGTATAAAGGGTGTGTTCCCCGGTCTCTTCGAATATCTGCTTCTCGATCTGCATATAGCGTTTGACACGCCCGGACATTGAATTGAACGAGGCGTCGGCGATCAGTTCATCATCTTTGATGATATCACATCCGCCCAGGGCGGCCAGCCTGAAAAGTTCGGCCCCCACCTCCAGCGGGTAGCCGGTGCAGGGTTTGACCATGTTGTTGAGCAGGGGGCGCTTCTTAACTCCCAGTAACTTGCGTATGCCGTCGATGCCGAACTTGGGACCCTTGAAGCCCGCCACGTATTTTTTAGGGAACCGTACATCGACCAGCTTGATCTGGCCTCCCATGGATATATTGCCGACGACAGCGGTCAGCATCATGGGTATCTGAGCGCCGATGTTCACAAATGGGAAGGCTATCTGGACAAACCAGTTCCTGTCCTGCAACCCGGGCGGCAGGCCAAACTCGTAGTCGGGCATTTCGTAAACCCCGATCACCTTGGCCACGTGATTGCGGCGCACCTCGGCGGTCTCGCCCGGCACGGGCACCCAGGTGCCGGTGCTCTGCTCTACAGCCAGGAAAGGCGCCATCTTATGCATGGGGAACATTGCCGGATAAATTACAACGTAGGTAGCGATAAGGTACTCGTCGTAATCCAATCCGTCGGGCAGGGCCAAAGGCTGGCTCAGCATATCTTCTGTCTTCATGTTATCCTCCTGTTATTTATACCTGTTCGCAGCGCTCCTTGTTGATGCGCGTGTAAAAACCCTTTAAATCTGTGTATAGCTCCTTGTAGAGCGGATAAAGGAAGTCGTATATCTCGCGGTTGGCGGCCCTCGGTTCGAACCCGATATCGGAGGATACTACATTCTTCAGGCTTTCAAAATCTTTGTATATGCCTAATCCCACCGCCGCCGTCATGGCCGCTCCCACTGCCCCGGCTTCCTGCGGATTGCGCACGGGCTCGATCCTTTTTCCTGTCACATCAGCCAGGATCTGCATCCAGGGATGTCCCAACGCGCCCCCCCCGATGACCCGCAGCGTCGGAAGGGGAAATTTGAACTGCTTTTCAATAACCTCGATTATCCATCTGAGGTTATAGGCCACGCCCTCGTAAACCGCCTTGATCATGTGCTCGCGCGTGTGCTCCGGTACCATGTTGACAAAGCCGCCACGGATAAAAGCATCGGCGACGGGAGCCCGCTCTCCGTACATCCAGGGCATAAATATAAGGTAATCGGACCCGGCCGGCACCTGTTCCACCTTGCTGTCCATAAAGCCAAAAATATTGGCCATTGCGGGATCGGCCTTTTCCAGCCTGCACATCTCTTCACCCAGCCATTTGAGGCAACCGCCGGCTAATTCCATCTGTCCCAGCAAAAGCGCTTTGCCGGGGTCGGCAGATTGCGTGCTGACTACGCCGCTCTTGCCAGTAGGCGTCTTCCTAGTCACCACGCCCACCCAGGCCGAGGTTCCCATGCTGATATGCCCATCACCCTCTCCCATGGCGCCGGAACCTACCGCCGCGGCCTGGATATCGCCGGCACCGCCCATTACGGGCGTACCTTCCAGTAAACCCATCTGAGCGGCGGCCTCTTTGGTCAACCCGCCGATTTTATCCGTCGAGCGAACGAGGGGGGGCAGCTTTTTAATATCGAACCCTACATATTTGAAAATGGATTCCAGCCAGGTCTTTTTCTTGAGGTCAAGGCCGAAGGCCGAGGCATTGCTCCAGGTCATGAGCATTTTGCCGGTACAGCGGTAGTTGAGATAACCGCTTACATCCAGGAAATACTTCATCCTTTTATATATATCGGGCTCGTTCTTCTTCAGCCAGAGAAGCTTGGGTATCCCGTCCTTGCCCGTGATGGATGCGCCGGCTATGGCGGCAAAGACGGTGGGGCCGAGGAATTTATTCATAACCCACCTGGCTTCTTCAGGCGCCCGGCTGTCAAGCCAGATGATGCCCGGCCTGAGCGCAACACCCGCATCATCCATGGGAACTATACCTATCAATTGTGACGCATTGACGACACATAGTATATCGGCCGGGGATACACCGGTCTCGGCCATGAGCTGCTTAGTTGTCAGGGTCATAGCCTTCCACCAGTCTTCAGGGTCCTGTTCCGCCCAGCCGGGTTTGGGGTACTTTATCTGGTAAGGGCTGACAGACCTGCCGTGCACCCCCCCCTCCACATCCACCAATACCGCCTTGTTATTGCTGGTGCCGACATCATGGGCAATTATGTACTTTGCCATATTACCTCACTCCCCGCATTATTTAGTATTGTTGAATGGACGCTTAAATAAACTGTGCATTATCATACACACAAATCTACATGGAATCAACAGCCCATCCCTCGTAAAAGCACGGTTATTCAGCTAAAATTTGGCTGACCCGGTTTATTCAAGGATTGTTATTAAGATGACACAGCGCAGGTACCACCAGCTTTATAAATCAGGCGAACTGAGGAAACGGGCTGAAAGGCTGAATGAACGGCTGGCTGAATGCGATATCTGTCCCCGTTGCTGCCGGGTAAACCGCCTGGAAGGCAGTGGCGGCTATTGCAGGTCAGGGAAGCCGGTAGCGGTGGCCAGCCGCTGTGCCCATCACGGGGAGGAGCCTGCAATATCCGGGACGAGGGGCTCGGGAACCATATTTTTCGCAAGTTGCAACCTGAGTTGTATCTTCTGTCAGAACTACCAGATCAGCCAGGGACACCCCAGCCTTTTCGAACGCGTGGACGGGCGCGGGTTGGCCGGCATGATGATTTACCTGCAGGATGAATTGCAATGCCACAATATCAACCTTGTATCGCCTACCCATTACGCGCCGCAGATCGTAGAGGCCGTGTGTGAAGCGGTCCCCCTGGGACTGCACGTCCCCATCGTATATAACACCAACGGCTACGACTCTGTGGAGACACTCGCGATGCTGGATGGCATCGTCGATATCTATCTCCCCGATATAAAATATGCCTCTGACAAATGGGCTAAGAAATTCTCCCGTGCCAGTCGATACGTCAAACACAGCAGGTCGGCCATAGCGGAGATGTACCGCCAGGTGGGAAACCTGGAAACTGACGGCCAGGGGGTGGCCCAAATGGGGGTGATAGTGCGGCACCTGATCCTGCCCAACAGGCTATCGGGAAGCGAAGATGCATTGAGATGGCTGGCAACGTCCCTGTCACGTGATATCACGCTATCCATCATGGCTCAGTACTATCCCTGCCACCTCGCGCAAAATGAGCCGCTGCTATCGAGGAGAATCAGCGCGGGCGAGTACGGCGAGGTCATGCATGTCATAGAGAAGCTTGGCATGGATAACGGCTGGCTGCAGCAATTGGACTCGGCGGAGCATTACCTGCCGGACTTCCGGCGCCAAGGACATCCCTTTTCCACTTAGGGAACCGGCTACATCCTGTCCTTGAGGTCACGCCTGAAGACAGCCCTTTGAAACTTGCGGCCCGACCTGGCCCATATTTGCTTTATCCTGGGTATATACATAAGGACGGGCACAGCAGTAATGAAAACGGCATACGCAAACAGGCCCGTGTCCTGGTATATAAACCACGCGATAAGCCAAAATGCGATAAAAGATATGGCATATGACCCGGTCGGCCAGCGGGTTATGAGCATGAGCAGCAGGAATAACCCGAGGTATATGAGATCCCCCAGGGGAAGCGGTATCTTCACGGAGCCGATATCAACCCAGTTGACCCAGGCCAGCAGGAAGGCCAATATGCCGATGGCGGTGGCCCCACCTTTGCCACCCTTGAACTTGAGAAAGACCGGGAAATTATGCCCGGCTATGACGAATACCCCGGCCACCATCTCGACCGGGACAACCAGGTTAGACGGTACCTGCAGGAAGATGGCTGTTAAATAACTTAATGTGAGGGCCAGCACGCCCTTTGAGACATCGATCGCCAGTACCAGCATGCCGGGCCAGAACCCGATGGTGTAAAAGGTGTTCATGGCACCCATATTGTGGCTGCCGACCTGGCGTATATCCACGCCCTTGAAGGCCCTGCCCACCATGTAGGCCGACGGTATGCAACCTAACAGGTAACTGATGATTACGGAAATGACAAATGCCAGTACTATGTTAAACATAATTTACCACCCTGATTATTATAAGCCGTGAAAGCCGAAAAAGTTACTACGTAGAACTGCGTATTTCCATTCAAATCTGAGCGGGGTCCTGCCGGATATTATAAAACATCGCCGGCGAGATGTGAGGCACACATTCAGCCGGCGATGTTCCGTTATACATTAATTAAGGTTAAGAGATTATTTAGCCCGTGATGGCAGTACCGCGACCGCTCCGCCGGTGGTGTTCTTCTCACCTTTGCTGTTCTCCACCCAGATCTCGCATTCCACCAGGTGGGATTCGTTATCGATGAACTTCTTGGTGACCTTGCCCTTGCACCACCAGGTTTCGCCGTCGTGCGGCTCGTCGAAGCCTTTCATTTTGCGGGGGTAATCCATGCCGCGGTAGCGGCAGGACAACTTCTTGAGCTTCCCGTCCTGGCCGATCCAGTCAGTCATCAGGTTGACCAGCCAGGCCCGCTTTAGCAGGCCGTGCACTATGGGCTTGCCCACGCCCAGGTTCTTGGCAAAATCTTCTTCGTAGTGAAGCGGATTAAAGTCACCCGACGCCCCTGCGTATTGCACGAGCATCCTGGTGGTAGCTATTTTCTTAAGCGCAGTGACCTCACTGCCTACTTCGACATCCTCATAATAAATCTGTTTGGCCATAGTCCCTCCACATATTAATAACAGGCTGACTTAGAAGTTGAGGAAGGTATTGCGCGCGACCAGCACAACAGCTCCCCGCTGGTTGGTATAAGTGGACTCCAGCGTTGTTACCATGGTGGGGCCCATCTTGGTTTCACGCCCTTCAATGTTGGCGATCTTGATCTCCGCGACAAGCACGTCGCCGGCGCCCACGGGCACCAGGAAATCGTACTCAATACCGCCGTCAAGCAGGCCCATCGGCGCGCCGGCCTTAGCCAGCTTCTCGAAAAGCTTGAATATGTCGAATCCGGCTGCCATAGGCCACCCTGTGAAGCCGGGCGGGGCCATTACACGGCCCCACCTGCTCTGAGATGCATATTCGACATCGTTATGCATGGGATTGGAATCGCCGACTGCGGAGGCGTACCTCTGGATAGCGCCTTCCTCAACCTTGAAAACGATGGCCGGTTCCTTTTGCCCTATAAGCTGTTTCAGACCATCAGTTACTACAAATGCTGCCATTTAATAACCTCCGAAATTACAGTTACTTGCCAACTATACAGACGCTGACAACATTCATCGAGGGGAAGCCGCCCATATTGTGCGTCAGGCCAACCTTGGGATCCTTGAGCTGCCTCTTGTCCGCCTTGCCCTGCAACTGTTTGTACATCTCGTACATCATCCTCAGTCCGCTGGCGCCGATGGGATGGCCGAAACATTTGAGGCCGCCATCGATCTGTATGGGCTGGGCGCCGTCGGAATTAAAGCGTCCGGCGTCTATATCGTCCTTAACCTTGCCCCTGGCGCTGAACTGCAGGTCCTCCATGGTGACGGCCTCGGTGATTGAGAAGCAGTCGTGTACCTCAGCCATGCTGACCTCTTCACGCGGGTTCTTGATGCCGGCCTCTTTGTAGGCCGCAACACCGGCGCGGTAACCGGGCTCAACATGCGAACCGTCCCACTTGGTATAAAGCATTTCCTCGCCCGAGGATACCGATATCGCCAGGGATTTCACGAATACGGGATCCTGCCTGAACTTTTTGGCCATATCGGCCCTGCAGACTATGGCGGCGGCGGCACCGTCGCTGACTCCGCAGCAGTCGAAAAGGCCCAGCGGCCAGGCGATAATGGGAGCATTTACAATCTGCTCCACGGTGATCTCTTTGCGCAGGTGCGCCTTGGGATTTAAAGCTCCGTTCTTGTGGCTCTTGGACGAAACCTTGGCCAGCATCATCTTGCCGTCCTGGGGGCTGAGGTTATACTGGGAGAAGTACTTGGTCGCCATCATGGCGAAACCGCCCGGCGCAGTCATGTTAAACATGCTCAAAGGCGCCTTGTATCCCAGGCCGCCGGCTAAAGGCAGGCCGCCGTAGCCGGTGTCCTTCAGCTTCTCCATGCCCAGCGCCAGGCAAACATCGTAAGCGCCCGAGGCAACCCCATATACCGCACCACGCAGGGCCTCGGAACCCGTTGCACAGAAATTTTCAACCCTCGTGATAGGAATGAAGGGTAGCTTGAGGGCTATGCCCAACGTGGTAGCGCCGCGGCCTACGCTGATATCCGGCATGTGGACGCCCCACCATGCTGCCTGTATGGCGTTCTTTTCAATTCCCGCATCTGCCAAACACTCCACGAATGCTTCCACGATGAGGTCCTGTGGCCCGGCATCGAAGCGCTCACCAAATTTGGTGCAGCCCATCCCGATTATGGCTACTTTATCTTTAATTCCTTCTGCCATCTGATTATCCTCCTTGTTTTCTACTTACTTATGCCACGATGGGCATGGCCTTCCAGCCGTAGTTTATGGCGGCCCTTTTTTCATCGGCAAACTTGATCCTGAAGGCCAGCTCTACCGGCATGCCGATTTTTAAGAGGTTGGCGTCACAGTCGGTGAAGTCAACGCCGGTCCTGCCACCGCCCTCGAAGTCGATGAAACCGTATGATGCGGGCGGGTCAATGCTGGGAGACAGGAAATCACTGGTGTAGGTAAATATCGTGGCATTCTTGTCAACGAAACGGTAAGGCTCATTTTGATCAACCGCACCGCAGTCAGGGTTGGGACATATCCTCTGCGGAGGATAGCTCGGGGTACTGCACTTCTTGCATTTCAATCCGACCATGCCGTAAAGCTCCCTGTTATCCCTGGACACGATGGAGAACGAGGTGAACATGGCCTCCTCACCCCTGATACCGATCTCGCACGGCATCAGCTTGCGGAAGGCCAGGTATTTCTCATAGCTGCCCAGCTGAACCTTATTGGCCATATTCCTTTTAATAGCTTTCTTATTCTTGATTTTAGCGATCTTTTCGGTCACGGTCAGGTAAAAAGCGTCACAACCCTGTCCGAAGCTGATTACCATGATCTTGTCCCCCGCCTTGGCATCTTCCAGCGCAGCCACCAGCATCATGAGGGTCTGGGCTGATCCGGTGTCGCCTACCGTCGCCAGCATGGGATCCTGTACCTGCTCGGGGGCAAGCCCGAGGGTCTTGCCCAGTGCGGCATGCGCACCGGTAAACGCACAGGCGTAAATAACCTTGGAGAAATCCTTGGCGTTCAGGTTATATTTCTTGACCAGTCCCGCCGCCGCCTCGGGTATAAATTTCATGTATCCCGCATCGCGGATAAAGCGTTCCTCCCACAAATGCTCGAGGCGCTCGCCTTCGAGGCGCCGCCGGTCCACGAAGTCATGAGTGGTGGAGAATGAGCCATCGATCGTAGCAATGACATCGTCCTTGCCCAGCAAAAAGGAGGCCGCGCCATCGCCGTAAGTGTAATCGCCGTTGCTGGCGACTTTGCTGACACGGAGGTCAGCGGCACAGACCAGGCAGCTGTTGAGAGAGCCGGCCGCTATTGCATCGGCGGCTGCCAGCAGTGCAGCTGTGCCGGACTTGGTGGAATCCGTAAAATCCGCTGTCCTGGAATCGGTCTTGAGATCCAGCGCGGCGGCCACAACGCCTGCATTCTGCCTGAGGGCGTATGTCTGGGAAGTGGTGGCAAAGTAGAGCCCATCCACTTTCCCCGCGTCTTCCCCTTTCAGACAGTCCTGGGCAGCAGCCACAGCCATTGTGATGCTATCCTCATCCCAGTTGGCCACGGCTTTCTCACCCCTCAGCGGGGCAAAGCCCAGGAATAAGAGGGCCATCTGCATGATATTGCGATCCAAACGGAACCTGGGTATGTGTGCGCCGTACGACTTGATACCTACCATTTTTCCTCCTTAAATTTGATTTAATTATTTTAAGAGTGTCTGCCAACCCATCAGCGACTGATTTTACACCATATCATTTATCATCACAATACCTGTATATTCAAGCACCTGCCATCCATCCGGCTTACCTCATTCACCAACCGGTTATCTCCCACAAACAGTCTCTCAAAGACCTATGCCGGCAGCGATCTTCTCCAGGTGAAGGTCGCTGTCTCCCAGCGTGAATTCAGAAGACTTTACGCGGCGGAAATAGCAGCCGATATCATGGTCCATGGTAAAACCGATGGCGCCGTGTATCTTGATGCCCTCAATGCAGGTGCGCTGGTACACGTCGTTGGCCTTGGCCTTGGCCTGGGACACGCACAGGTCCGCTTTCATGCCGGCGGATAGCATCCAGGCGGCATAGTAAACAAGGTACTGCAATCCTTCAACATCGGTGAGCATATCAACGAGTTTGTGCTGGATGGCCATGAAAGAACCGATGGGCTTGTCAAACTGTATTCTTTCCTTGGCATAGGCCTGAGTCATCTCCAGCACGGCCTGGCAGGCGCCTGAAATCTCGGCGCACTTGAGCACCGTGGCCCGCTGTGCCATGTATGAGATGACTTTCCAGCCGTCACCCTTTTTACCAATAATATCCGACCTGCCGGCCTTAACATTCTTAAACCGAACCCTGCACTGCCCGTCGCCCGCAATTGTGGGGATCAACTCGATTTTCACGCCGCGGCTGCCTGTTTTCAGCGCGAAAAGGGTCAACCCGCCTTCTGCCGAAGCGGCCTTCTGTGTCCTGCAGAGTACCAGCATGTGGTCGGCAACGTGGGCAAAGGGCACAAACCATTTCTCGCCGTTTATGACATAGTTTTTCCCGTCGTATTCTGCGGAGGCTGCGATGTCCCCGGCCTCGAACCTTCCGGAACGCTCTGTAAGAGCAAGGGACCAGATACTTTTACCGTCTGCAATGGGAGTGAGATATTTGGCTTTCTGCGGGCCCGTGCCGAATTTCAAAATAGGTATGGAGCACAGGGCTACTGTTGAAAAGAAGGGGCCGGGCGTTACGTTCCTGCCCATCTCCTCCATCAGCACTACGAGATCGAGATAATCCGCGCCGGTTCCATTGTATTGCTCAGGGAAGATCAGTCCCAGCCAACCCAGTTCAACCATCTTTTCCCACATAGCCGGGTCGTACCCCTTGCGGTCAGCCTCAAGCTCCCTGACACGGGCTTTGGTACATTCCTTGACCAGGAAATCCCTGGCCATGGTCTTCAACATGTTTTGCTGCTCGTTAAAATCGAAATCCATATTGATCCCCTTAATTATTAGTATGCCCTTGGAAGGCCCAGTTTGAACTGTCCCACTATATTCTTCTGCACCTCGTCGGTACCGCCCGCTATGGCAATGCCGGGGAACATCATGTAAAGGCGGGTGATATTGCCCATGATCTTAGCCCATTTAGACCACATGTCAACCTGGGAATAGGCGCCGATCATCTCAGTTCCAGTGACGGCAAGGCGCTGCATAACGAAATCACAATAAGCCTTGTTCCTGGCAGCCTCGTAAATGGGTATTATACCCTTGCTCATCTTCCACGTGATCTCATAGCCAAACATCTTGAGTGTGTCTATTTCCAGGGCCCGTTCAGCCAGCTTGTGCCTGACAACCGGGTTGTGGGCCAACGCAGCGCCATTATACCTTATTTCACGGGCATTTTTAACGATATGCTCCAGTGTCCTCCTTGCTATGCCGCAAAACTGCGGCGCAATGCTGTGCCTCTCGAAAGCAAGGGACTGCATGAGGTGATACCAGCCGCGGTTTTCCGTACCCACCAGGTTGGCCGCCGGGACTTTTACGTTGTCGAAAAACAATTCGTTGAAAATATGCACGCCTGCATAGTTCACGATGGGCCTGATGGTGATGCCCGGGCTTCTCATATCAAGTATGAGCAGGCTGATACCGTGCTGCTTTTTCTTAGCGCCGGGGTCGGTCCTGACCGCTATCCAGCACCACCTGGCCCTGTGGGCACAGCTGGTCCATATCTTTTGACCGTTCAGGATATATTCGTCACCGTTCTTAATGGCCTTTGTCTGGATATTGGCGAAATCAGAGCCGGCATTGGGCTCACTATAGGCTGTACACCATACGCCATCCGGTTCACCAGCAGCGATGGAGGGAATGTATTTCTTGCGCTGCTCCTCGCTGCCAAAAAGCATGAGTGACTGGCCCACCCACCCGATGCCGCTGACCCCCATGGTGGTGCCCGGTATGCCCCAGTAGCTGGCTTCGTCGATATAGACATGCTGTTCAAAGTGCGAGGCGTCCTGGCCGCCGTACTCTTTGGGCCAGGCCATGGTAAGCCACCCGTTTTGCGACAGCTTCTTAGATATCTGCATGGTAAATTCCCAGTCCTCGTCCCTGCTCTCCTCCTCCATGCCGCTGATCACGCGCCTGCCGGAAAGCTCCCTCCGTGCGAAAGTCCTCACATCCTCCCTCAGTTTTTGCTCTTTTTGACCGAACTTAAAATCCATACCTGCTCCTTACGCAAATAGAGTATTCTGGCCAGCCGCAATTGACCCCTGGCCAGGCAAAATGGTATAACCTTAATTAAGAGTGAACAACGTTAAATAAACTGGTTTGCTATTTATAATGGATTTATAGCTGTCGGAACAACGTTCACTTTATATCACACGGAATATTAATCTGTCAAACCGCCGCTGAAAATGCGGGGTTGACTATTCGATTTGAAAAGTTGGAAGGGCGCCATGAAAAATGATGGGAAAGCGACCAAGACCCTTATAATGCATGCCGCGCTTGAAATCTTCAGCAGGGAAGATTTTGAGAATGCCACCATGCGTTATATCGCCGAGAGGGCGGGTGTCACCACCTCCAACATATACAATCACTTTAAGAATAAGAACGACCTTTACGTGCAGTTGATCAGCACCATCATTGAAAGGACCAGCCGCGAACTGGCCATGCATCTGACCGGTCTCAGCAATACAAGAAACAAGCTTTACAGGATGACGCACTATTACCTGAATTTCTTCCAGGATAACGTCCACATCGCCCGCCTTTTTTATGCCAGGACGAACCTAAGCTACTGGTACGAGTTTGAAAAGGCTTTTAAAACGGCCAGGGCATCCGGCGCCCTCTTTATCAAGATCATGGAGGAAGGCCAGCGCAAAGGTGAGCTGCGCAGCGATATCAACCTCCATATGCTCGGCCATATTTATCACGGCGCTTTGCGCCATATGGTTGTCCACTGGCTATATAACCAGGACTCCTACAGCCTATCCGATATGGCCGATGGTTTCGCCGAGGCCATCTATGAGGCAAGCCGGGCAAAAGAGACGGGGAATGAAACGTTTACCTGTCCTTTTATGAAAGGCGACGGCCCAAAAGAGCTGCTGCGGCCGGCCGTCTCTACCTGATAGTTGAAGTGCTAAGGACACCATAACAAGTGCCCGCGCTATATCTAAGCTGATTCAGCCTTGAAAATCATCTTCACCAGCAATTCACACTGCCCCGGCCAGGTCCCTGTTGAGCCTGTCATACATCTTGCTGTTGTTCTTATAAATATTCAGGAATTCACCCATAAGTTCCGTGTAAATCTGCCTGTTTGCAGGATCAGGCTGAAATACCCTGTCATATTTAATAAGCTCCGGGATATCCTCAAAACTGATATGACCCAGGCCACAGGAGGCGATAAAGGCGGCGCCCCGTGCATTGGCGTGTATCGGCTGCACGACCTTCTTTATATTGCGGTCAAGCACGTCGGCGAATATCTGGCACCACACATCGGACTGCGCCCCTCCGCCTATGATACTGATATCCCGCATCCGCCTGCCTGTGAATTTTTCAACGTATTTAAGGTTCCATGCGGTGTTATAAGCGACACCCTCGAAAAAGGCCCTGACTATATGGTCTGTGTTTGTAGTCAGCGAAACGTTAAATAGCCCGCCGCGCAGTGTCTTGCTGTCAACAGGGCTGCGCTCTCCGTTAAACCATGGCGTTACGATCAGCCTGCCAGAGCCGGCAGGCACTGAGGCTGCTATCTCGTCCATTTTTCTGTAGGAATCTTCGGGCGGGCTGCCCTTGCGTAACCTGTTTTCATAATAAATGATATTTTTTAGAAGGTAAGAGAGGGATCCGCCCGCGATATCCTGCTCATTGATGCACTGGTACTTGCCCGGTATGGCTGTCGGCAGGGTGGCGATATTGTGAAACATATCCGTTTTTTTAAAAGGTGTGATGCACTCGATCCACGAGGATGTGCCCACATAGAGGTGCCCCTCGAAGTCCCGTACCGCGCCGGACCCAACCAGTGCCGACTGGTGATCCGGCGACCCGGCGATGACCTTCACTCCGCCTTTCAGCCCGATCTCTAAGGCAACATCCGGCCTTAAGCTGCCGATAGTGTCTATGGATTTTATCAGGCCGGGCAGTTTGTCCCTGTCCACAGCGAATTTTTTTATCAGCGAGTCGCTATACCTTATATTATTTATATTCCGGGTATCGGTTAACCAGAAAAGCATGATCGAATCAAAGGTTGCAGCAAACTCGCCCGTGAGACGGAGGTTGAGATAATCCTTGCTGCCCAGGAATTTATATGTTTTTTCGTAGATGCGCGGCAATTCGTTTTTTATGTAAAGTACGTGCGCTATGTCGTCCTTGCCTGAGAGGGAGGGACCACCACCTGTGATATTGATCCATCTCAATACATTGGCCAGTCCGTAACCCTGGACGGTCGGAAACCCTGACATCACTTTCCTTATATATTGCGCCCCCCTGGAATCCATCCATGTCAGGCTGTTCATGAGGTGATTGCCGGCCCTGTCAACCGGCACTGTAGTAGAAAATGTGCTCGATACACAGACTGCTTCGATTTGTGCCGCAATTGAACTCTGCCTACCCAGCAGTTTCCTCGAGGATGCTACAAGCGCCCTCCACCAGTCCCCGGGGTCCTGCTCAGAACCCCCACCGGGTATATCAATCACCGGCGTAGGCTCGAATTGGTGGTCAATTATGCGGCCATGGGTGGTGACAATGGCCGTCTTGAACCCGGAAGTGCCGTGGTCAAATGCGAGGATATACCCGTCATTCTCAGGGATCATAGTCAGATGTCGAACTTGGAGATATTGCCATGCCCGTCAACGGCTTCAACTATAAAGCCGCCGAAGGATTTCCCGCCCTCCTTCTGTTTATCGAGTGTCATCACCTCGGGCAGAAGGGCCAGGAGCTCTTGCGGATTGACACAGGCCTCCGGCGGCATGATCCCTTTGCCGGACACCCTGCCCCTGTTCATCAGTATGGCACCCATTGCAGCAGGTATCCCCGTACCCTCTCCCAACGCCTGGCTTTGGGACGCCATATGGAAGCGGAACTCCTTGTATTTCCCGTCCTTTTTTCCCTTGACCACTACCGATGCGCAACCCCGCTGCGCTCCAAAATTGGTTTCCTTCAGTATCCTCTCCCTTTCCCTCAGGATGAAGGCAACGGCGAAGTCGTAAGGCACCACGTCCCGCCCATTCACTTTGACCGGCTCCCTTGAGCCGAAGCCGAGCATGCACATGTCGCGCGTCAGGTCGTAATATTCATTGGGGATAACAGAACCCTTGTTTGTGACCCTTTTCAGCTTTAAATACTTGGGCATGGTAATCTGCTCCGGGTGGGGATATGGATAGAGTGGAACCCTGCCCAGGATGGGGAATTCGAACGTCTGCCTGAGCGCAATCCCTTCCTTCTCGAAATATCTCACGTATTTCAGTTCACCATCGAGGAACATGGGTATATCGATAGACATGCAGTGAAACCTGTGGCCGATAACCCCGGCCCCCTCCACTTTTTCGCCCCCGTGGGCATGGAATATATCAACCGAATCAGTCTCGTCGAGCAGGCTGTCGTGGGCGAGTTTGCCTATGATGTTGGTTACGCCGGGCGAGTTGCCCATGCCGATCAGGGCGGTTATCCCCTTTGATTTAATCTCCCCGTCCATTTCGAGCAACTCGATTGTGACATCGACATCGTCGCATACATCCACGTAGTTGATGCCAGCCTCCGCGACGGTTTTCAGGATATTTTTCACGGTGCTGTAAAACGGGCCTACGCAGTTCAGGACAACGTCGGCCCCCTTGATAGCCCGAAGAATGCTTTTTTTGTCAAAAGCATCGAATTTAACGGCCTTGACATCGGGCGAATTGATTTCTTTGGCAAGAATCTTTGCCCTGTCGATGTTAAAATCGGCGATAACGACCTCGGAAAACTCGCTGTTGCGCGCCAGTGTTCTAACGGCTATGCTTCCGACTGTCCCGCAGCCACCCAGAACTACTACCCTTGCCATATTGCTTCCTCCTGTAACATTACTAATGCTAATAACGTTCAATAACAGGTTTGCTCAATTAAAGATACGACCCCGATGGGATTCGAACCCACGATCTCCACCGTGACAGGGTGGCATGTTAGACCGCTACACCACGGGGCCATGAACAAGCACAAGATGCGGCAGGGCGAAGCTGAAAACTGCCCTAAGAGTCTATCAACATAATACGACAGGTGTCAAACCAGAGATTATTACATACAAACAATTGATTTATCACCCTTTTTATTATAAGCTTACACTTGATTTACAAGTATTTGCAGGATGTGAATAATCTAATGGTCTTGATACGCCGAAGAATGATACTGACTGTTCCGCCCGGAGTTCTGCCGGCCATTACAGTACTGCTGGCCGTCATGCTGTCAGGCATATTACTGCTGCCTGCCAGAGCCTATGCTACGTCGATTGCGCTGGACCCCAGCTCGGGCAGCACAGGCATGCAGATCGCCATAACCGGTGATGGTTTTATAGGTAAGATGGCAACAATCTACTGGGACGAAAAGAAGATTGCGCAAAACGTTCCCATTTCCAAAACGGGACAGATCAACCATAAATTCGAGGTGCCGCCGGCGTCCAAGGGCAGCCATACGGTAAAGGTAACAGATGATAGCAACTGGTCAAATATAACCGCTTCCTCCAACTTTTCAGTCAGCCCCAGCATAATCAGCGAGCCGCCCTGGGGCAAGATCAACACACGTATATTTATGTTCGGCTACGGTTTTGCACCCAAGGAGGGCGGCATAAAACTTACTTGGGACGGCAAGCAATTGTACAAATCGCCTATCCAGGCCGACCCAATGGGGGCATGGAGCGCCCAGTTCGACGTGCCCACAGCGCCAAAGGGTGAGTACATCATCGGCGCCTCGGGTGACTCCACCGGACCGGGCGAAGTGCAAACCCTGACGTTTACCGTTTCGCCTTTCTGTAAATCCACGCCTGCATCGGGACCCGTGGGAACCAAAATAACCATCACGGGCGTAGGTTTCAGGCCGGGGGAAGACGGGTTAACATTCACCTGGGACGGGCCCATAATCGATACCAACGTGGTGGCCCAACCCAACGGCACGTTCAGTTTTGTCATCACTGTGCCGCCATCCGTCAAGGGACGGCATATATTAGGTGTTTACGGCAGCAGTTTTACACCAATCGGAATTGTGCCTGACCTTGAATTTGAGGTCACCCCCAGCATTAATCTCTCCCCCAGCAACGTAATTAACAGCAGGGACCTGAGGATAGACGGAAGCGGGTTCAATGCCGATGAGATTATTGCTATCAACTATGATAGATCAGCCACGGACGCCACGGCCACCACGGACGCTAAAGGCAGCTTCGGGCTGACCATAAAGGCGCCGTCCAGGCCGGGCAAAGAACACACCGTGGAAGCGGCGGGGAACAAGGGCGGCCTTGCCCAGGCCGGCTATGCATCAGGTTCATTACCGCCACCGGCCATTCAGCCACTCTCCCCCGGTCCGGGGGCAGCATTATACATTTATAACTCCGTGATAGATGCCATGTCAGGGATGCTTAAATCGCCCGGCAGCCTGTTCGGAATCGCTCCCAACCCGCAGCAAGGCGGCGCCAATACTTCCCTTGCCGTGATGAACTGGTCAGCAGATGCCAACCAACCGGGGCTTAAATACTCTCTGCAAATATCCAAAATGCCAGATTTCAGCGGCGTGGCCGTCCAAAAAGACAATATAACCGGAACCTCGTTCAACCTTTTAAGCTCCCTGCTGCCCGCCGCGGGGACATATTACTGGCGGGTCAGGGCAGTCAACGATGCGGGCGATATCGGGCCGTGGTCAAACTCCTGGAAATTCGACTCTTCGGCTGCTTCACCTCTGGTTCTGGCTATTGTTTTTACCATCGTAGCGCTGTTGCTTGCTATGATAGTATTCGGAATTATAGCGCTGGTCAGCAGGAGCAGATACAACTAAGGCACTTATGCCTCCTGCCTTTTGTAACATGATGACACAGATAGAATTTGCCAGGAAAGGGATCATCACTCCCGTGATGAAACAGGTTGCCAAAGCAGAGCAACTCGATGAAGGCTACCTCTGCGGGAACATAGCCTCAGGCGGCGCGGTGATCCCGGCCAACATCAATCACCCGGTGAGCGGCGTATGCGGCATCGGAAAAGGACTTAAGATAAAGGTCAATGCCAATATAGGCACCTCGTCCGACGTGGGCACAATCGCGGGTGAGCTGGAAAAACTCAAGGCATCAATAAAGTACGGGGCCGATACGGTCATGGACCTCAGCACAGGCGGGGATATCAGGACGGTGCGGCGGGCAATTTTAAAGCAGAGCAGCGTACCCATCGGCACGGTCCCAATATACCAGGCCATGATTGAGGCCGGCGAAAAGTACGGGCCAATCGTGAAAGCCACGGCTGACGACATATTCAAGGCCATCGAGGAGCAGGCCGCTGAAGGCGTGGACTTCATCACGGTTCACTGCGGCGTAACTCAAAGTGCCATAAAGTCTTTGAAGAGCCAGCGCCGCGTGACAGACGTGGTCTCGCGGGGAGGTGCTTTCCTGCTGGGCTGGATGATTTACCACGAGAAAGAGAACCCCCTTTATGAAGACTACGACCGGCTCCTCGAGATCGCCGGCAGGTACGACGTTACGCTGAGCCTGGGTGACGGCATGAGACCGGGCAGCCTGGCCGATGCCTCCGACCGGCCCCAGATACAGGAGTTGATCACGCTGGGGGAACTGGTAGAGCGTGCCTGGGAGGCGGGGGTACAGGTCATGGTTGAGGGGCCGGGGCACCTGCCGTTAGACCATATCGGCATGAATATGCAGTTGCAGAAGAGCGTGTGCAAAGGGGCGCCTTTTTATGTGCTGGGACCGCTGGTAACGGATATAGGCGCCGGCTATGACCACATCACCGGCGCCATAGGTGGGGCTATTGCGGGCGCATACGGAGCGGATTTCCTGTGCTATGTGACGCCGGCAGAGCACCTTTCACTTCCCGATATTGAGGACGTCAGGAACGGGGTGATAGCCTCCCGTATAGCCGCTCATGCGGCAGATATCATCAGGAGCCATGGAAAGGCTGCAGAGTGGGACCGCAAAATGTCCAAGGCCCGCAAAGGCCTGGACTGGGATGCGCAGGCCGATTTATGCATCGACCCGGAAAAGGCCAGGGAAGTCCGGTCCAAATATGCTGTGAAGGGGCGTGCCTGCAGCATGTGCGGAGAATACTGCGCCATGGACCTGGTTGAAAAGTACCTGGGCGTCACGGCCAATAAATGTTAACAGGGATATTATGTCGTTAGATGAAGGCAGAAGTAATTTCGATAGGCACTGAGCTCCTGCTGGGCGAGATAACGGATTTAAACGCCGCTTATCTGGCCAGCCAGCTGCCTTTACTCGGCATAGATCTGCATTTTATATCCACCGCAGGCGACAACAGGCAAAGGCTGATCGAAACCCTTACTCATGCCTGGCAGAGGTCTGACATCATCATCACCACAGGTGGGCTGGGGCCGACCGAGGATGATATCACCCGCGAGGCAATCGCAGAATTTTTCCGCGAACCAATCTCGATCGACCAATCCCTGGTAAGCCAGTTCAAAGAATTATTCAGGAATTTCAACATGGAGATGCCTGAAAGCAACATCAAGCAGGCTTCGGTTATCCCGTCCTGCCAGGTTATACCGAATCCGAGGGGCACGGCGCCCGGCTGGTGGGTGGAAAAAGGCGGGCACGTTATCGTTGCCATGCCCGGCCCTCCGGGAGAGATGCAGCAGATGTGGTCATCCGTGGTCGCCCCCAGGATACAGCGCGAGTTCTGCGACGCTGTTATTTTCTCCAGCACTTTGAAAACATTCAGCCTCAGCGAGGCCAAACTGGGTGAGATTACAAAGTCATTTTTACTTGCCCGCAATCCCACCGTGGGCATTTACGCCAAACAGGACGGCATCCATCTACGCATTGCCGCTAAAGCTGATTCGCTGGACGAGGCCAAACGCCTGGTAAAATGCACCGCCGATGAAATCCGGCCTCTCGTGGGTGATTATATCTGGGGCACGGATTCCGACACACTTGAAACGATCATTGCAGACCTTTTCAGCGGGAAAAAGATGACCCTGTCCACCATGGAAACAGATACCGGCGGGATACTGTCTAACACCATTACAAACGTCCCGGGTAGTGCACAATTTTTTAAATGTGGTATAGTGGTTAACCCCTCCGACCTGGGAGAGGAGTTCGGCGTCAACAGGAGTGTGATATCTCAATACGGCCTGCTGAGCCTGGAAACTGTGCGCGAGATGGCCACTTCCGTGAGGCGGAAATATGATACTTCAGTCGGCGTGGGACTGGCTGGAGTCGTCCAGAGCAGTGACCCTTCCCACAAACTCGGGACCATACTGATTGGCATTGACGATGGCAAAGAGAATTACGCTTTCCAGCGGGTTTATCCCGGGACCCGGCTGCAGATTAAGCAGCGGGCTGCTATTGCTGCGTTGTTTGAATTAAGAAAAATCATGCTGTAGGAGATAAAATGCACCTGATAATTGACGGATTCGGAAAAAATAAAAAAATACTCCAGGATGAAAGCTTCATCCATGACCTGCTTGACGCTTACCCTGGAAAAATAGGCATGACCAAGATATCGGATCCGATCGTATTCAGATACTCGGGCTCCAAACCCGAAGACTGGGGGGTATCAGGCCTGGTGTTTATCGCGGAGAGCCATATCAGCCTGCATACTTTCGTTGAGCGCACCTTTATCAACATCGACGTTTTTTCCTGTAAGGACTTTGATGCCGAACGCATTATGCGTGATATGCGGGACAAGTTCGAATTGACCAGGATGAGGAGCTGCCTGGTGCGCCGCGAATGGGAGCAGGGAGAACTGCAGGAATGCCGGGAAGTCCTTGAATTAAACTCCATATGAGCAGCATCAGCCACCTGCTCAGCCAACCGGGCAATTTCGCCGGGCTTCCCGCTGCATACTCCGATTTTAAATCTTCCCGCGTTACAGTACTGCCCGTCCCCTATGACAGCACTACGGAATGGCACAGCGGCACGCGCAACGGTCCCAGGTCCATTATCGAAGCCTCCTTTTACCTGGAATGGTTCGATATCGAGATGGGAAGGGAAATTTACAGCATGGGAATAAGTACCCTGCCCGGCCTCGAGCCCGCCATGGACGGACCTGAAGCTATGGCAGGGCGCGTATTCAGCGCTGCGGAGGCGCTGCTCGATGAAGGTAAATTCATAGTAATGCTGGGCGGGGAGCACTCCATCAGCTACGGTTCAATAAGGGCCTACGGCCAAAATTTTCCCAACTTTTCGGTGCTGCAATTAGACGCACATGCCGATCTGCGTGACAGCTACCTCGGCACGAAGTACGGCCACGGCTGCGTCATGCGGCGGGTGCTTGAGATTTGCCCCGTAACACAGGTTGGCATCCGTAGTATGAGCCTCGAAGAGCATGAATTCGTCAAAGCCAGCCGGCTGACCCCATTTATGATGGAGCAGGGCAGGGGCATTCCCTGCTATTCCGAGATCATCGATTCCCTTTCGGAAAATGTTTACATTACGATCGACCTTGACGTTTTGGACCCTTCCATCATGGCAGCCGTGGGCACACCGGAACCGGGCGGCATGGGCTGGAGTGATATCCTCGGCTTACTGAGGGCTGTAGCAGGGAAAAGAAAGATAGTGGGTTTTGACCTGGTGGAGCTTTGTCCCGGACAGGGCCCGTCTTCGTGCTCCTTTTTAGCCGCCAAGCTCGCTTACAAATTAATCGGCTACAGCTTCTTAGCCGGCAACTGACAGTTCAACCATTGAGGTCCCGGGCAGAGTCAGGGACGCTTGCCGCCGACCCCAAGTAAAACCCCAAGTAAAATTGACAATTCAATCGATTTTGTATTAATATCTATCGGTTTAGCGAAAATGCCCTCGAAACAAAAACCCCTGCCGATCAACCCGGGAACCACTCTTGGCGAAGCTGCCACCAGGTTCCTATCTACACTATCAGCCGAATCTGCCACGGAGAACCAGCAGGAACTGCTTAAATTCACGCGGTGGTACGGGGTGGACAGGCCCATCGTCAACCTGAGCGGGCAGGAGATTGCCAACTATTCGGAGCAGTTTCATTCCGGCACGCACAAAGCCGTCGAGCATCTGAATACAGTAAAAACTTTCCTCGCGTACTGTTTCAAACAGGGATCAACCCCTTCTAACCTGGCACCGCACATAAGGGTAAGGAAACCGCCCACCAGGCACAGCGGGCAGGATACCGCTAAAGCCGAGGAGTCGATATTTCTGACTAAGGACGGGCATGAGGAATTGAAGGGAAAGCTGGCTGCGCTCAAGGAAGAGAGGCCTAAAATTGTCGAGGAGTTGACAAAGGCCGCAGCAGATAAAGACTTCCGTGAAAATGCCCCGCTGGCGGCGGCGCGCGAAAAGCAGGGCCATGTCGAAGGACAGATACGCGACCTGGAAAACACTCTTAAACGCGCCAGGGTAATGGAGTCGATGGAGGAGAGGGGACTGAAAATTACATTGGGGGATTCCGTCTTATTGTCCTACGTGGAATCCGGTGAGAGGATACAATATACGCTGGTCAGCTCTAAAGAAGCAAATATTCAGCAGCGCAAGATTTCACTTGTCTCACCCATGGGACAGGCGCTTTTTAACAAGGAAGCCGGCGACATGCTGGAAGTCACAGCCCCGTCAGGAATTCTGACCTATAAAATCATTGAGATATTGAGGAAGTGATTGCCATGGCCGGCAAGGGCAATTGATTACGACTTTAATTATCGGCCGCTTTTAATTATAATACTACGGTTTGGGATACAGCCTTAAACAAAAGCCGGGTTCATAATCTACCTGTATAACCCTGGACATTATTAAGTTAGTGCAATAAAAACAAATTAATATAAGGAGGAACCATGGATTTTCGATTGACCGAAGAACAAGTAGCGCGCAGAAAAGAGATTTACAAGGTCTGCGAAGAACTGGAGAAGAAAAAACCCAAGAGTTATGTAGGTTTTGAAAGCCAGTTCGATAACCAGGAAGGCTGGGATTTCCATCGTTATTGTGCCAAGGAATTTGCCAAGAGGGGTTGGCTTGCCCTCGGTTGGCCCAAGGAATACGGCGGCACCGGCACCATGATGGATAAGGTGCTCCTGGCAGAAGCACGCGGCTATTATGACCTGCCCGGCTCAGACATTTTCGGTGTATCAATGCTTGCCCCCACCCTGCTTGCAGCAGGCAGCGAGGAGATCAAAAGGGAATTCCTGCCTAAAATCGCCAGCGCTGAAATTATGTTTTGCGAGCTCTGGAGCGAACCAAACGCCGGTTCAGACCTGGCAGGTATGACATCCACCGCGGTCCGCAAGGGTGACGAATTCATCGTTAATGGCCAGAAAACATGGAATACCGGCGCCCATTTTGCAGACTGGGGATTCGGTGTATATAAATCCGATCCGGCTGCCAGAAAACATCACAACCTTACGTTTATTCTCAATAATATGAAGGACAAGGGTGTTACCGTTAAGGGCATCCCTTACATGAACGGCTCCCATGTTTACAACGAGGTTTACCTTGATGACGTGCATATGTCTGCCAAATATATCGTAGGCCAGGAAAACGAAGGCTGGGCCGTGGTTAACGTGCTGGCCGGGTTTGAAAGGTCAAATATGGATATGGTTTATGGCCTGGTAAAAGCACAGGAAGAATTGGTGAACTTCTGCAACGAGACCAAGAGGAATGGGAAGCCTTTATCACAGGATCCCCTGATCCGCAACAGGATTGCCGAATTCGCTTGCTCAATTGAAGCAGTGCGAACACTGGCCTACCGTGTGGCCGACCAGCAGAACAGGAATGAAATGGGTCTGATGGACGCCGCCTCGGTAAAAGTATTTGCCAGTGAGCTTCTGGAGAAATTCGGGCAGATAGCCACAGATTTATTGGGTCCTCACGGACAGGTCAAGCATTCCAAATGGGCTAAATTGAATGGATCTGCCGAGTATAACTACCAGGCATGCTTCGTGCCTATCGTGTCAATGGGTACCAATGAAATTCAGCGCAATATCATCGCATGGTACGGCCTTGGCCTGCCCCGCATGAAATAATTAAAGACGCATAATTCATAAGGAGGAAATATGGATCTTAGATATTCTGAACAACAGGAAATATTGAAAAAGTCAGCACGGGATTTCCTTACCAAGGAATGCCCCAAGGCTAAGGTCAGGGAACTTGAGACTGATGCCAAAGGCTACGATCCGGCGCTCTGGCAGAAAATGGGCGAACTGGGATGGCTGGGTTTTAACATACCCGAAGACTACGAAGGCATGGGGTATTCATTTGAAGACCTGACCATGCACATAGAGGAAGTGGGCAGGAATATACTTCCGGGCCCCTATATCAGCACAGTGGTCAATACCTTTGCAATCGTTGAAGCGGGTACGGATGAACAGAAGAAAGACCTGCTCCCGAAGATATCAAACGGCAATTGCATCCTTACCCTGGCCTGGCTTGAAGAAAACGGCCTGTTTGATCCTTCCGGAATTACAATGAAAGCCACTCAAAAGGGCAGCGATTATGTTCTCAACGGCACCAAATTGTTCGTTGATGGCGGGCACATTGCCCATAATATGATCGTAGTAGCCCGCACCAAGGATGGCGCCGGCGAGGACGGCATTACCCTTTTCCTGGTGGATGCCAAAGCAGCCGGTATCAAAGCTGAGGTTATCCCGACCATTGCCCTGGACCATCTTTGCGAAGTCATCTTCAAAGATGTGACAGTATCTGCCAAGCACGTGCTGGGCAAAGTCGATAAGGGCTGGGCAATACTCCAGATGATCGTCAGGAAAGGCTCAATACTCAAGTCAGCTGAATCCTTCGGAGGCCTGCAGGCAGTTTTCGATATGACCGTTGCCTATGCTAAGGAGCGGGTTCAGTATGACAGGCCAATCGGTTCATTCCAGGCCCTGCAGCATAAAATGTCTGATATGTGGATAGCGCTTGGAACCAGCAGATACCTGCTGTATGAAGCTGCCTGGAAAGAGTCTGAAGGCGAAGCCAGCTCCAAAGAAGCTTCTATGACCAAAGCCTATATCAATGAAGCGTACAAATTGATTACCTCTCTGGGTGTCAAGCTTCATGGCGGCATCGGCACAAGCTCAGACCATGATGTTCCGCTGTATTACCGCAGGGCCAAGGCGGCCGATACCGCCTATGGCAGCACTGATTACCACAGGGAACTGGTTGCACAGCTGATCGGCATGAAATAATAGCTTCGAGCTAATAACGGAATCCCCTGTCCGGCCGCGGGCAGGGGATTCTTATTTTCTTGCAGGGCAAATTGCCCTGAGACTGCTGTTATGTTATACTTTTCACCAGTTTTGAATAAGCGACTCTCTCTCGTTTCAGGAGGTTAACAAACTTTGGCAGATTCAGTTACAGTAAAGCAGCTACTGGAAGCCGGCGCACATTTCGGACATCAGACCGGGCACTGGCATCCTAAAATGAAGAGTTACATCTTCACGCAAAGAAACGGCATACATATCATCGACCTCGAACAAACGGTGACCCTGCTGACCAAAGCCTGCGCGTTTGTGAGGGAACTGGTTGCCAACGGGCAGACCATCATGTTTGTAGGCACAAAAAAGCAGGCCCAGGACATCATTGAGGAAGAGGCCAAGAGGTGCGGTATGTATTATGTCAGGCAGCGCTGGCTGGGCGGTATGCTGACCAATTTTAATACCATACAGGGAAGAATCGATTACTTGGTCAGGCTGGAAGACAAAAATTCAAGGGGTGAGCTTGACTATATGTCCAAGAAAGACAAATTGAAGGTGGAGAAGGAGATGGCCAAGCTCAACAAGGTGATGGGCGGATTCAAAGAAATGACATCCCTGCCCGGCGCCATCTTCATCATCGACCCGACAAAGGAAAAAATCGCCCTTAGCGAAGCCCAGAAAGTCGGTGTAAAGCTGGTGGCCACGGTGGACACCAACTGTAATCCCGATGGTATCGATTATATAATCCCGGCAAATGATGATGCCCTTAAGGCCATTAAGGTTATTTGCTCGCATATCGCAAATGCCGTCCTCGAAGGCAAGATGCTTGCCGAAGCGGGAGAGCACAAGGAGGAGGAAAACGAGGAACAGGTTGCCGCGGAGATAACCTCGCCTTAATTCCCGTATTTACCCTATTACCTTACCCTGAGCGTATAGCTCTCATGGTGCCAAAGGAGGACAGATTTGGAGATTTCAGCCGAAAAAGTTAAAGAGCTCCGGCAGAAAACAGGGGCTGGCATAATGGATTGCAAAAAGGCCCTGACTGAGGCCGTGGGCGACTTTGATAAGGCCTGCGATATTATTACACAGCGCGGGTTGGTCATTGCCCAGAAAAAATCCGGTCGCTCGGCAGAGCAGGGCCTGATCGAATGTTACGTTCACACGGGCAGCCACCTGGGCGTGATGGTAGAAGTTAACTGCGAAACCGATTTCGTGGCCCGTACACCTGATTTCAAGGAACTGGCACACAATATCGCCCTGCAGATATCCGCCATGTCACCGCAATGCGTTTCAAAGGACGATATCCCTGCCGGTGTTGAGGGCGACCCCGCAGCAATATGCCTGCTGCTCCAGCCCTTTATCAAAGATCCATCAAAATCAATACAGGATATAATCACCGAGACTGTTGCTAAAACAGGTGAGAATATTAAGGTCCGCAGGTTCGTACGTTTTGAACTGGGCTATTAAAATTGTCTATCAGAAAGACAAAATTTAAAAGGGTACTGCTAAAGCTGAGCGGCGAAGCCCTGATGGGCAACAGCAGCTTCGGCATTGATCCTCATATACTGGACGTAATAGCCAAGCAGATAAAAAAAGTAAACGCGCAGGGGATAGAGGTGGCCATCGTGGTGGGGGGAGGCAATTTCTGGAGGGGTTCCGCCGCGGCGGCCGCTGGCATGGAGCGGGCCACGGCTGATTACGCCGGTATGCTTGCCACCATAATCAATGCGCTGGCCCTGCAGGATGCCCTCGAAAATAACGGCGTTGTCAGCAGGACCCAATCAGCTATCACCATACAGGCCATAGCTGAGCCGCACATCCGCAGGAGGGCCGTAAGACACCTCGAGAAGAAGCGCGTGGTGATCTTCGCCGGCGGCACCGGTAACCCCTACATGACCACTGATACGGCGGCGGCTCTGCGCGCCATAGAGATCAATGCCGAGGTGTTGCTGGTAGCCAAGAACAGGGTGGACGGCATTTATGATTGCGATCCCAGGAAAAATCAGCACGCCAAGAAATACCGCCACCTGACCCACAGGGAGGCACTCGGCCTTCAACTGGAGGTCATGGACATCACAGCTTTCTCATTGTGCCAGCAGAACAAACTGCCTATAATTGTATTCGATTCACAGGGAGAGGACAGCATCATAAGGGTTATCGAGGGAGAAGATATTGGGACTACTGTCACCAGTGAGGAGAAGGAATGACGGATAAAATACTTAAAGATGCCGATGCCAGGATGAAAAAGACCATCGACGCGCTGAACAAGGAATTGTCCTCTATACGCACCGGGCGCGCGTCGCCCGCCCTTGTTGAACACATCAAAGTCGATTACCACGGGGTGGTGACTCCGCTGATACAGCTCGCCTCCATCTCCGTGCCTGATCCGAAAACCATCTCTATACACCCCTGGGACCGCACGATTATAAACAATATCGATAAAGCTATATTAAAATCAGACCTGGGGCTCAATCCCACCAACGACGGCAACAACATCAGGATTACCATTCCGGCTCTTACTGAAGAAAGGCGCAAGGACCTGATCAAAATCATCCACAAGAGACTCGAAGAAGCAAGGGTGACCGTGCGCAATATCCGCAGGGAAGCGGTTGAAGACCTGAAGCTTTCCGAGAAGAACAAGGAGGTCTCCAAGGATCAAAGTATCCGGGCCTCCGAGCATACACAAAAGCTCACAGACAGCCACATTGATTCCATCAACAGGATAGGCAAGGACAAGGAAGCGGAGATCCTGGAAGTATAAACTCCCTGCCCATCATCATCTGCCACGGGACCCGTTGGCCGCCGCGGCGCCGGCCATCCGCGTTTATGATACGGGAAGCTATATGATAGTCAAGCGAATAGTAACAGGCCTGATAATTGGCGTCGTCGTAGCAGTTTTAGTCTGCGTAGGCGGTATCCCGTTCCTTACTGCCGCCTGTATCATAGCAGCCCTCGCCTGCCTCGAATTTTACCGCATCGTGAAAATCCAGGGTGTCCAGCCTTTAAACTGGCTGGGCGTTGCCTTTTGCGTCCTATTGATAGTTAACGCCTATATTCAGCAATATGATTTTCAATTCCTGCCCTATCCGCGAGATTCTACCCTGGCGCTTCTATTAGCCTTAATGACGCTCATTCCACTCATATGGCTGTTGTTCAGGCCAAACAAGGACAACGCTTTCATCAACTGGGGCTGGACGCTGGCGGGTATCCTCTATACCGGTTGGCTGATGTCCTTCTATATCCAGATACGCCTGATGGAAAACGGGATTGGCTGGATTTTCCTGGTAGTCTCGTGCACAGCGCTTTGTGACGTGGGCGCCTATGTGGTGGGCAGCAACCTGGGGAAACACGCTATGGCATCATCCGTGAGCCCCGGTAAAACGTGGGAGGGATCGGCCGGGGGGCTGGCAATATCAATCATTATTGCCGTTATAGCCGCCACCGCATTCAAACTGCCACTCCATTACTGGCAAATGGTTGCAGGGGGGTTGATCATAGGCATATTCGCACAGCTGGGAGACCTGGTGGAATCGCTTTTGAAAAGGAATATGCATGCCAAAGACGCCGGCAATTTACTGCCCGGGCACGGCGGCTTACTTGACCGCATCGACAGCCACCTGCTGGTGGCCCCTGTAGCCTACTACCTGATTGTCCTGGTAAATAATCAGGGTTGGCTGCCGGTCTGACCCTCAACCGCTTTTTCCGGTTTCAGATACCTGACCGGTAACCAACCCTGACTGTCCTACGAAGTATATCTCTACTTAGATCGTGATATCGCCCTTCTTGAGGGTCTCTGTCGGCATAAACTGTGTGATGCCTAACTTCTTGGCTATGGCCTCGCATCTCTCGGCGACCTTGGCCCAGCCCATGCCCTTGGCCAGCGCGAACGGGCCGAATATGCCTCCGCCGCCGTGTATCATGGCCTGGTCTATCTCGGCGGGAGTCTTAACGACGCCTGCCTCGATCAGCTTGGTACCTTCATTCACCTGCAGGCAGATGATGTCCATGGGGTCGAAATTGGGATCGGCTTTTGCCAAGTCGATGGCAGGGCGGCCGGCGGCCCAATCGAAAAGACCTTTGCCCGTCTTTTTGCCCAACTCGCCGGACTTCATCTTCTTCTCAAGCCAGCTGCGCGGTTTGTATTCCGGTGAAAGTACGCCGTACAGGTATTCCTGGCTGTGGAATATGACATCGAGTCCCACGAAATCAAACGTCTCGAAGGGTCCCATGGGGGCACCGATGGATTTAACCTTTGCATCGGCAGCCTCGGGGGTTACCACGCCTTTCTCCAGGAGCTCGGACATATAAAGTGTGACAGGGGCTCCAAGCCTGTTGTAAACGAAGCTCGGGGTGTCTTTCTCCACCCTGATGGGCACCATGGCTCCCCTGAAATTCTTCCAGGTTTTCATCAGGTCAAAACTTACGTCCATGGTCTCGTTGGATGTCTTCTCGCCCCTGATTACCTCTGCCAGGGTCATCATGGCAACGGGATTGAAAAAATGCAGTCCGGCGACCTTGTCTGGCCTATTGGTTGCCGACGCGATCTTGGTGATGCTCATGTTGGACGTATTGGTGGTTAAAATTGCATGCTTGGGAGCGGCCTCGTCGCACTCCTTGAATATCTTCTGCTTGAGTTCCATGATCTCCGGCGCCGCTTCGATGACATAGTCCGCGTCCTTAACGGCATCCTTGAGTACCGTGAAGCCTGCCAGAAGACCCATGATCTTGTCCATGGCTTCCTGCGTCATCTTTGCCTTGGTAACCTGCTTTGCAAGACTGTCTTTGATCTTGCCCATACCCTTGTCGACAAATTCCTGCTTGATGTCGTACATGTTGACTTTGTAGCCGGCCATGGCGGCGACCTCGGCGATGCCGTGTCCCATGTCACCCGACCCAACTACCGCGATCTTTTTGATGTCTTCGACTTTCATTGATCCAATTCTCCTGTATATTATTTATTTACTCACCAGTGAATTTGGCTTCCCGCTTCTCCATGAAAGCGGTCACGCCTTCCGTAGCATCCTTGGAAGTTCCGGTAATCTGCGAGCCGGCCAGTTCAAGCTCGATACCCGCCGCCATGTTTGTATCGACACCCAGAACCATTGCATTCAGAATTGCCTTGAGTGCAAGGGGAGCCCGTTTGCTCAGGGAGACAGCCATCTCCATGGCGTCCTTAACCGTCTCGCCCTGCTTGGAAACCTTGTTCAGCAGGCCCCACTCAAATGCCTCTTTGGCATTGATCCTCCTGCCCATCAGTGCGATCTCCAGCGCCCTGGGCCGGCTGATCAGCCTGGGCAGCCTCTGCGTGCCGCCCCACCCGGGGATGATGCCGAGGTTGATCTCGGGCAGGCCCAACAGAGCTTTCTCAGCGTCAACCATTACCCTGAAATGGCAGGCCATTGCCAGCTCGAACCCGCCACCAAGGGCAAAGCCGTTAATGGCGGCGACAACCGGCTTGGAGCCCCTCTCGATCTTGCTGAACACGGTGTGGCCCAGCCTCGGCAGCCAAATGTTCATGGGATCGGCAAAACTGGAAATATCAAACCCGGCGGAGAATGCCTTTTCGCCCCCGCCGGTGATGAGTATGGAACGCACAGACTTGTCATTCTCCAGTTCGGCCATGGCCTTGCCGAGGTTATCGATCGCCGCGTAATTGAAAGAATTGACCGGCGGCCGGTTAAGGGTAATTTTACCAACCGCACCCTCCCTCTCCAGAATAAGTGTATCGTAAGCCATAAGACCTCCTTGATTGTTAATTTCGCGCTACATTATAACTCAAACCGGCAATTATTTTCTATTATGTATGTCATCGTACCCGGGACTGCAGGGTATAGTAATTGCATTATACGATGGACTGTGTATATAATGTCAGCAAATTGGGATTTAGCGGGCAATGTTTATGGGATCTGAGATGACCCATGCGAAGATAATCTGAGAAACGAGGCTAATGAGAAAGCAAAAAGAGGGGGTATAGGCTATGGCAAAGGGCAGCAGAAGTAAAGAACCCGGCAAGACAGTAATACGTCGGACGATAATTGAAGAAGCGCCTGCGGGGGAAGCTTCTCAAGGGCCAAACTGGTTCAGCAAAAATCCTTTAGCATCAATCGGGTTGGGTTTGCTCGCGCTTATAGTTCTATTTGTCCCCCTGTTCCCATCGACGAAAACGGTGCAAACAACTGAGACGGTTATGGTTCCCATGACAACGGAATCGACCGTGCCCGGAACAACGAAGTCCAAAACCATTAAGGTTTACACCGGTTACATGCATACCGACCATGGCGATACGTATCCGGTTGACGCGGTTTCTGCAATTGTGGAAATCAGAAGATCGCGGGACACGTTCGATCACTGGACTATCTCCACAATCGATTATTACGGGAACGAGGTCATTTACAGGGATGTAGAGCGTGATGACCTGACCAAGACGGGATCGACAAACGTCGAAGTAACCACTGAAGATAAAACCAATACGGGCACGCAGATGGTACCTCAGCAGGTGACCAAGGACAAGCAGGTCCCCACCCGTGCCAGCCTTGTCCAGTTGATGTTCGGAGGCAATTGACAAGGTGTTGACAAATATATTGGAGTCGTTATATATTCAAAATGGCGCTGGTAATTATCCGGTAGAGGAGATATAAGTTATGGCAAAGAAAAGCACAGGTAACGGTGCGCCGATTGAACAACCCGAGACTGTGATCAAAGCGAAGCAACCAACCAAGGTGACACAACCCAAAACTCGCATAAAAGCAAAGCCACAGACCAAGGTGGTCGAGCGTGTCACTACGATCATACAGAAGGAAAAACCTCAAGGGACAAAATGGCTTGGGGCAAGTCCATGGGTAGTAATCATCGGCATCATCGCACTGGCTCTGCTGGTCTTTCTGCCAATATTTCCCGCAGAAAAGACTGTTGATAAAACTGAGACGATTATGGTCCCTGTGACAAAAGAGAGACAAGAGCAGGTTACCGCTAATGAAAGTATCAAGACCTACCAGGGCTATATACAGGAAAAAGGGGCAAATTTATCGCGCACGGAATACAGGACTGAAACGCGCCTTGTCTGCTGTGACTATTGGGGCGACTCCTACTATCAGACTTACGAAGTCCCCTACACTTATACTGATATCGCAGATGGAAAAACTACGACTATTGACGCGGTCGCTGAAATTGTAGAAGTCCAGCGGGCGAGGGGACCTGACGACACCTGGATCCTAACCCTGACATCCCAGGACGGGACACAAGTCGTATACAGGAACATAGTAAAAGATGACCTGACAAAGACAGGAAAGGCTACAGTCAGTGTCACCAAAACCGTAAACGTACCCTATACTGAGCAAGTACCCAAGGAAGTGGTAAAACAGGTAATCCAGAAGTTTCGCGTTAACCTGCTAAGCCTGATACTCCAGGACTATTAGCCTGATCTCAATATTGACTCAGGAAGTTTTGAAGACGAATATTGCCACACCGGCAACGTCGATCTGGTCGCCGTCTTTGAGCCACTGGCTTCCCTTGCCCTGTAGATCTCTGCCGTTGAGTTTTGTGCCATTGCCGCTGCCGGCATCTTCAACGTAATAGTTGCCGCTTGAAAAGCCAACGGTTAAGTGCTGACGTGAGATGTAACTTGCCCTATCTTGCGGAACCATACGCTCGAAATCACCCCGTCCCATGTACTTTAAGCCTTCAGACAGAGGGACTTCAGTGTTATCCGGCATTATCAGCCTGGGTGTTCCCGCAGCAACGGGTTGAAGCGGTTGGGGAGTGGCTGCAGCGACAGGTTGCAACGGTTGAGGCGCAGCGGCTGGGGGAGTGGCAATTGACGGCCGCATCGGTGGGGGCGTGGTTGGCGGCATGCCCAATCGTGCCGGCCGTTTGGCAGTCTTTTTCATCCTCAATAGCAAGACTATAACAACTGCAACCACGGCAACAACCACCAGGCCCGCGAGTAGATAAAAGACCCAGGGGTCAACAGCTATAGTGATGGATGGCGGAAGCAGCGGTACTGCCCTTTCTACCATCAGCCCCGGAACTGAGCCGGCATACACTTTTAAACTGCAAATGACAATCAAGGCTATCGCCAGCATAGCTCCACCTGTAAGTTTGAGAAATCCCCTTAGCTTGTTGCCTTTCATGTTATCCCCCCTTGTTTTATTAAATTGAGTGAACCGTAAGGTTGTGACCGTTGTGCCGGTAATCACATCAGACAAGCACCCTGCCAGCCAGCCACTATTCTATAGCATTAATGTGCATTCTTTCAAGAACCGGGCTGTGAGGAGGCCGGTTAATCACGATCACCACATAAGGCCCGGCGCATGGCAGCGGCGCTTTGAAATCTCAAGCCCGAATCCATCTGGAGTGCTTGAGCAATGCACCTGGCTGTGCGGTCCGACACCCCCCTACTGATCAGGATTTGAGCCACATTCCGGTTACCTATGGAGCCGGGGGGCGTGCTGGTAAGCAGGTAAAACAGAGTGCTGCCTGCCCCGAACAGGTCGCTTCTCTCATCGGCGTAGCCCGTTGCCACCTGCTCCGGCACCTCAAAACCGGGTGTCTTCACCACCGTATGTCCCTGGCCGGCAGATGTTTTGGCTGTGCCAAAGTCAATCACAACAACATCATCATCTGGTTTCAGCATGATGTTCCCCGGATTGACATCCCTGTGAATAAGCCCGCAGCGGTGCATATGCTCGAGTACACCCAGGAGTTGCTCTCCCCACCTGAGGACACGGCTTTCATCAGCCGGATTAATGTTGAATACGTCAAACAGGTTTTCTCCCTCAACGTATTCTTCGACAAGATGCAGTATGTTATCGTGAGTAAACAGGTCCAGGTATTTCACGATGTTGGGGTGATCGATCTGCCTGAGAAAGCTGGCTTCCAGGGTGAGTTTTTCAACATTAACATCTGTACCATGCACGGTATCATACCTTGGCGTCTTGATAACGCAATATGAATCAGTTTCAATGTCCCTGGCCAAAGTAATGATAGCCATACCGCCAATTTTAAGCCGTTTTTCTGTCAGGTAGCGGCCATTGAGCAGGATATCTGACGGGGCATAGTCAACGGAGCCCTTTCTATTTGAGGCTGATGAATGGGAAGGCCGGTATCGTGCCGGCGACACGGTACGCCGTGTGGTCAATTCACTTGTTTCTCTTTGTGCCTCTTCCCTACTGCTTAAAAGCAGCACCAAACCTAAGATCAGACTAATGACCGCAAGTACGATAAATTGATAATTCACCAGACTCAAGATAAGGAATACGATGGATACGACGAAAATAAGAAAAAGCCCCGCCGTCTTCGAACCATTATCGGCCATCGCTAACTCCCGACTTTACCTTCGGCTTGCATGAGATTTTACTATATCACAATTGAAGCTAATTTGCTTACACTCCCAACTGGGCAGAAACATGATTGCAGCATCCAGGAAGACGATTGCCCTGCCTCCCATTTTAAGCACACGTTAGAAAATAATAACTTAAGCGACTCTGAAAATCAGGGTTATAACTTCAGCGACCTCAATGAGGTCGCCGTTATTAAGCTCGAATTTCCCTTTTCCTCTGATTTCAGCCCCATTCAACCTTGTGCCGTTGGCGCTATCCTGGTCTTCAACATAGTATTGGCCGTTCTCAAAACTTATGACCAGGTGCCGCCGGGAGACATATTTCACGCCATTTTCTGACACAATCCCGTTTAAGTCATCACGCCCTATCCATCGTGCCTGTATATCCAACGATAGTTCGCGATTGTCCGGAAGCTTCAAACTTGCCCTGACCGGCGACGCAGGAGGGTAAGTGTGCGGTTGGCGCAGTATCCTCTGCCAGTCGCCTAAAGGCTCACCGCAGTAGTAGCAAAAAGCATTAACCGCCGGGTTTGTCCGGCCGCAATCCCGCCGCGGGCATTTAAGCTCGCTGGTCATGGTAATATGGGCGGTTGCCCCATGTGATGCAAACTACACCTCTTTAGGGAACACCTGAAGTGGCCCGCAGACAAATTAGAAGGCATTTTAGCATCCGGAAATCGCAAATGCAATGCGGACTGATAGTCTGTGGCAGTATGCGGGGATTCCCCTTATCAAACTGAGACTCACGCATATGGCTGTGCTATAATAGCTACAAAGGCCTCTTCAGTCAGCTACGCAGCAGAGGGCTAAAATCAGGCATATTTTCCCCTCATGGTGAATAAAGTAATCAGAATAGCTTTGCTGGGCTCCACCGGATCCATCGGCCGGCAAACGCTGGATATCGTCCGCAGCTTTAATGCGCATTTCAAAATTATCGGACTGGCCTGCCGCAAAGACAGTGAGTTATTTAAGCGGCAGGTTAATGAATTTAAGCCCGAATACATATGCGTGGAGACCGGCACGCAGTCACAGGGAAGACCACCATATTGCACACTTGAAGAAATGGCATCTCTGCCGGAAGTAGATGTGTTAGTAATAGCCACTACCGGCAAAGCGGGCTTACGTCCGGCATTGGCAGCATTAAAAGCCGGTAAACAGGTGGCCCTTGCTAACAAAGAAATACTGGCCATGGCCGGTCCACTTATCACCACCATGGCATCAGAATATGGAGCCACAATACTACCCATAGATAGCGAGCACTGCGCCATCTGGCAATGCCTGCGGGGAGAGGACGCGCCCGTATCAAGAATATTGCTCACAGCTTCAGGAGGGCCTTTTATCAACTGGTCCCGGGACAGGCTGGCAAAGGTTACAGCTTCGGAAGCGCTCAAACACCCGACCTGGAAGATGGGCCCCAAAGTAACCATCGACTCGGCAACCCTTTTCAATAAGGGACTTGAAGTCATAGAAGCGCACTGGCTATTCAACATTCCTTACGATAAGATTGAAATCCTCATACACCGCCAGAGTATTGTACACTCAATGGTGGAGTTCCAGGACGGCTCTGTAAAAGCCCAGTTGAGTTACCCCGACATGCATCTGCCCATACAATATGCCCTCTTTTATCCGCAAAGGGTCAGCAATGACGGCATCCACCGCATTGATTTTACTGCGGCCCATACTATGACTTTTGAACCGGTGGTTTACGGCGATTACCCGTGTTTAAATCTCGCACTGGAAGCCGCCCGCAAAGGCGGTACTTACCCTGCCGTGCTATGCGCGGCTGATGAAGTTGCGGTTGACCTGTTTCTAAAAAATAGTATCCGGTTCACAGAAATTGCTACAATAATAGAGAAGACCCTGGATATGCACAGGCCTGTTTCTGGTCCCTGCCTGGAGGATATCCTCAGGTCTGACGAGTGGGCAAGTGAAACAGCCCTCAAAGCAGCAAGGAAGGATATTTAATGATAATAACCATACTGGTTTTCTTAGCGGTGCTGATATTGCTTATTCTCACCCATGAGATAGGTCATTTCGCCGCCGCCAAAATTTCAAAAGTTAAGGTAGAGGAATTCGGTTTGGGACTGCCGCCCAAGATCTGGGGGTTCAAATACGGCGATACCATCTACTCGATCAATGCCATACCCTTTGGCGGTTTTACACGGCTGTTGGGGGAAGAAGACCCTACAGCGCCGGGCAGCCTGGCGAGCAAGAGCATAGGCGCCAGGATTTTCGTGCTCAGCGCCGGATCTGTATTGAACATTCTCCTGCCCATCATTTTGTTCACCATCAGCTTTATGATCCCGCATGACGTGACCGTAGAAAAGGTACTCATCAAGGAGGTCGCTGCCGGTTCACCGGCCCAGTCGGCAGGCATCGAAGCAGGCGACAGGATAGTGGAGATAAACGGGCATACGGTAAAGAACCGGGGTGACCTGAGTTACCAGATACAGTTAAACCTGGGCAACGATACAGCCATGGTCATTGAGAAGCCCGATGCAGACCAAAAAGTCGTATCGGTCAAACCGCGCTGGGTTCCCCCGCAGGGACAGGGCGCCACGGGGGTACTGCTCACCTCATCCGACACCACAACGGTCGTAGAATCCATGCCTTTCTGGCAGGCGCTGCCCGCCAGCGTCATACACAGTTGGGAAATCCTCGTGCTATTTAAGAACGAGGTTACCACCTGGTTTGTCAGGAGCACAACGCCGCTGCTGGCGGGCCCCATAGCCATTGCGCAGCTCACAGGGGAGGTCATCAAGGCTGGTATCAGCCCTCTGCTGGAATTTACAGCCCTGATCAGTATTAACCTGGGGATATTCAACCTGCTTCCCATCCCGGGACTGGACGGCGGAAGGTTGATTTTCGTTCTGATTGAATGGGCGAGGAGAGGCAAAAGGATCTCACCTCAAAAGGAAGGCATGGTCCACATGATAGGCTTTATGGCGATGATAGTTCTTATCCTGGTGATCAGCTATTTTGATATCGCCCGCATCATCCGTGGAGAAAGCCTGATCCCTTGAAAAAACAGCGCGTCTCCATACCCGTACGGTTGGGGAACGTGACAGTGGGTGGCGGCGCCCCCGTATCGGTCCAGTCCATGACCAAGACGGATACGCGGGACGCACCTTCCACGGTAAACCAGATAAGGGAGCTGGAAGAATGCGGCTGTGAAATAATCCGCGTGGCTGTCCCCGACCGACAGGCCGCTGAAGCCATCAAAGCCATACGTAAAGGCATCTCTATACCATTAGTTGCAGATATCCATTTCGATTACCGACTGGCACTGGCAGCCATGGCCGCCGGCGCCGACGGGCTGCGCCTCAACCCCGGCAACATACGCGATAAAGAACATATCAAGAAAGTCGTGTACGAAGCTAAAACAAGGGAGGTGCCCATACGCATAGGCGTTAATTCCGGCAGCCTTCCACCGGGCAAAAAGCCCGGCAGGTCAATTGCAGCTTATATGGTTGATACGGCCATGCTACAGGTGAATCTGCTTGAGAGTATGAATTTCGACCTGATCAAGATAGCGCTCAAGGCATTCGATGTGCCGACGGCCATCGAAGCTTACCGCGGTATCGCCAGGAAGACCGCCTACCCGCTACACCTCGGCATTACTGAAGCGGGCCTGCCCCGCACCGGCGTTATCAGGAGCGCAACCGGCATAGGCATACTCCTGTATGAGGGCATCGGCGATACCATCCGGGTCTCGCTCAGCGCGCATCCACGCGAAGAAGTTTTCACCGCTTACGAGATTCTCAAATCCCTCAACCTGCGGGAGAGGGGACCGGTGCTTATAAGCTGCCCGTCCTGTGGGCGGAGCGAGTCCGACATAGTCGGCCTGGCCACCCAGGTCAGCAACTACCTCCAATCAGTAAAAAAGCCCGTTAAGATTGCTGTCATGGGCTGCGTGGTCAACGGACCGGGCGAAGCAAAGGCCGCAGACGTGGGCATTGCCTGCGGAAAGGGAAAGGGCGCTATATTCAAGAAGGGCAAGGTCACACGAAGCGTCAGCGAAAGCGATTACATGCGGGCACTCAAGGCTGAAATCGACAGCCTGTAGTGCCACGCATGGCCAGGGGTTCATGCCTGCCGAATCAGCGGCGTCCTTTTTATTAAAGCTGAAATATTCTAAAATGGGCTGTCAGTTTAACTTGAGGGGATAAGAATATGCGTTTTTCCAGATTATTGGGCAAGACATTAAAGGAGGCCCCGGCTGATGCCGACTGTGCCAGCCACCGGTTGCTGGTGCGGGCCGGTATGATACAGCAGGTAGCCACCGGGGTATATTCCTTCCTGCCACTGGGATGGCGGGTGCTGAAAAAGATCGAGGACATCATACGGGGTGAGATGGACGACGCAGGCGGGCAGGAACTGATGATGCCGTCGCTGCAACCTCTTGAGCTCTGGGAGAAGTCCGGCAGGTTGCCATCCTTCGATAAGACACTTTTCAGCGTAACCGACCGTAAAGAGCACAAACTCATTTTGGGTCCTACCCATGAAGAGATAATTACAGATTTGGTGCGCCGGTCGGTGCAGAGCTATCGTGACCTGCCGCAGCTCCCCTACCAGATTCAGAATAAATTCAGGGATGAACCGAGGCCGCGTGGCGGGTTGTTGCGGGTGCGCGAATTCGTCATGAAGGACCTCTACAGCTTCGATATCGATGAAGAGGCCCTTGATGTAAGCTATGCAAAGATGGTACAGGCGTATAAAAATATATTTACCAGGTGCGGCCTTCCGGCCGTTATGGTGGAGGCTGACAGCGGTGCTATCGGGGGCAAGGCCTCACATGAATTTATGCTCATAGCGGACAGCGGAGAGGATGAGATAATCTATTGTTCAAAGTGCGGCTATGCCGCAAATACGGAAAAGGCAATCAGCATCAAGAATTCACCGCCCGTCCGGGAACACCTCGCTATCGAGGTGGTAGCGACGCCGGGTTTGAAGTCCATCGAGGAAGTTGCTTCTTTCCTGGGTGTCAGCCATGACCAGACACTGAAATCGGTATTCTACGTGGCTGATGGAGGACTTATATTCATAGTGATCAGGGGCGACCTCGAAGTCAACGAGATAAAGCTGAAAAACCTGTTGAAATGCACGGAATTGCACATGGCAACCGAGGCCGAAACTGGAGAGGCCGGCCTGGTGGCCGGGTATGCCTCCGCTATAGGCTTGAAAGGCATCAAAATCGTTGCTGATGACTCAATTAAACTGGGAGGCAACTTCGTGGCAGGGGCCAATAGGATTGATACGCATCTAAAAAACGTCAACTACCCTCGCGATTTTACAGCCGATATCATTTCAGATATAGCTAAAACGCGGGCGGGCGATAGTTGCCCCGCGTGCAATGACAGGCTGCTGACACAGCAGGGTATAGAAGTGGGGCATGTTTTCAAGCTCGGCACATTTTTAAGTGAGCGGTTGGGGGCCTATTACTTAGACAAGGACGGCTCAAATAAGCCCATTATCATGGGGTGCTATGGCATCGGAGTGGGCAGGCTGCTGGCTGCGGCAGTTGAGCAGAACCACGATGAAAAGGGCATAATCTGGCCTCTGCCGATCGCGCCGTACCAGGTCTGCCTGTGCCCCCTGAAGATCGAGGATGCAAGCGTAATGCAAGCCGCTGAAGCGACCTATGCGGAATTACGCGCGGCAAATATAGAGGTGCTTTTCGATGACCGTCCGGAGTCGCCGGGCGTAAAATTCAACGATGCCGACCTTATTGGTATCCCTATCAGGATAGTAGTCAGCGCGCGCACGCTCAAGAGCGGCAGCGTTGAGTTGAAATGGAGGAAGGATGAGCAGGCGCAGATGCTGCCGCTGCAGGGGTTGACGGAGACTATTAAGAGCTTATTAAGTCCGCGCTGACGGTTGACAGGTTTTTACATTACCGGATTTGCAGTCATTTGAACCGCGGCCCGGCGCCCGGGTCAGAAGCGGAAGTGGATGAATATCCTTCCGAAGTTTTTGTCGTCTTTTTCAATCCGATGATAGAGTTTCTTTATGTCAGGTTGAGCGAGAAAGCGTAAAACACGCTTTTTCAGTTGGCCCGATCCTTTGCCGGGGATAATCTCGACTAAAGTAATCCTTTTCTCTACGGCCTCAGTGACCACCCTGTTGAGTTCGCCGTCTATGCTCATACCCTTATTAAATATGCCGTGGAGGTCGAGCACTATTTTGGCCATGATAGGGTTATTATACCAGTAGCCCATTAAGTCACGTTCGCCCCAAAGGCCCGGCCGTGGTAAGCTATGACAAGCTCGTAACTTACAGAGGAGGGATCAAGTCAATTGGAAACAAGAGTATTAGTGGCCTATGCCTCAAAACATGGAATGACGGCGGAGATAGCCGGGAAGATAGGGGACACGCTCAGGCAGTCAGGCTTGCAGGTTGATGTACTGCCTGTTAAAAACGTTAAGGACCTGGCGCAGTATAAAGCCGTTGTGCTGGGAAGCGCGGTTTACATAGCGATGTGGAGGAAAGAATTTGTAAAATTCCTCCAGGAAAATGAAAAACTGCTGTCAGGGCTTCCCGTGTGGATATTCTCCAGCGGCCCCATGGGCGAAGGGGATCCGGCAGAATTGCTGCATGGCTGGCGGCTCCCCGAAGCGCAAAGGTCCCTGATCGAGAGCATCAAACCGCGGGATGTCGCCTTATTCCACGGCGCCATTAATATAAAGAAGATGAATATATTTGAGAAATGGGTGCTCAAGAGTGTAAAGGCCCCGACCGGGGATTTCCGTGATTGGAATGCTATTAATAAATGGGCTGCCGGCATTGCCGGCGACTTGAAGAAATAAAAAACTGTCCGATTATAGCGGCAATCAGATTGACGCCAGCCACTTCCCATACCTGTTCAGCGCCGCCAGGCATTTCACACAAATCGCAGCCGAGGGGAAGACCGGGATGGAGTGGGCTTCGAGCCAGGTGATGAGGTCGGTGTCGAAGCGCAGCATGTGGGGAGGCCAGATAGCTAAAGGTTTGCCTTTGCGGGGGGCGGCCAGGAAGGGTGAGCAGAAGCTTTCGGGATCGATGGGAAAGACCGGGGGAGGCAGTTGGACGGCCATGCAATCCACGTTCTCATCATCAGCCATGGCCTCAATGAAGGCCCCATGGTTGTTGTTAAACGAGCTGAATGTATAGATAATGCCGAAGTCGTAAGGATTAAGGGCTATCTCCCAGGCAGGGAAGGTCTTGTGCAGCCTGTCATAGCTGGCTTTTCCCGGTTTGGCCATGACCAGGCCGTTTTGATAAACCGTGTCGGTGGCCAGCACAGCCTCGCCACCCGGAAAGGTGGCGATGGCGATGCGGTTGCCCTTAGGAATGGGGAGATAGGAAAAGGCCTTGGCCAGATAGAGGAAATCGTCCAGAGTATCGGCCTTGATGGCCCCTGCCTGTTTCATGGCAGATTCAAATACGATATCGCTGCCCTGTACCAGCGACCCTGTGTGCGACATGGCCGCCTTGGCGCCTGCTTCGGTCCTGCCGCCTTTGAGGACTATGACGGGCTTCTTTGGAGTAGTCTGTTTGAGAAGTTCAAAGAACCTGCGTCCGCCGCCCTTGATCGATTCAAGGTGAATGCAGATGACCTTAGTCTCGGGATCCTGTGACAGGTACTCCAGGGCATCGACCTCATTGATATCCATCTTATTGCCGAGGTCGATCAACTTGGCTACGCCGAGATGGAAATCCATCATTATCCAGTTGAAGCGTGGCTCGTACATTCCGGACTGGAAGATGAACGAAACATTGCCGGAGGGCAGGCCCAGCATGGTGAAGAAGCTGACGGCGAACTTATTGGCGCTGTTTATAGGGCTGAGCGCGTTGGGACCGATGGCCCTGATGCCCTTTTCCTTTAATATCCTTGCTATCTCGTCCTGTATCCTCTTGCCCTCTTCGCCAATTTCCGAGAAGCCCCCGGTGACAAGTACGATTCCACCTATTTTATCACCGGGAAGATTTTTAATGATTTCGAGGACGTAGCGCGCGGCAACGGAGATGACGACGAGGTCAACGTATTCACCTATATCGTTAAAGGTATTGAAGGTTTTGATGCCGAAGACTTCGTCCTGGTTGGGGTTTACCGGGTAGATTTTACCTTTGTAGCCAAGGTTGACGAGGTTTTCGACGAGATGGTAGTTTACGGCTAATTTATTCTGGGAGGCGCCGATGATGGCGACGCTTGAAGGGTAGAGGAAGCGGTCTAAAAAGTGTTTTTGCATTTTGATTAGGAACGCAGGGTGGCACCAAGTTCTTTGGAGAGCCGTTCCAGGATGGGCTTCTGTACTTTATCGACTTCCTCGTCTTTGAGGGTGTGGCCGGCGGACTGGTAGGTAAGCCTGAAGGCCATGGACTTCTTGCCTTCGGGCACCTGCTTGCCTTCGTAGAGGTCAAATAGTTGCGTATCTGTCACCAGGCTGAAGGCCTTAACTATGTCAACTACCTGCTGATAGGTGACAGCCGCATCTACAAGCACTGCAATGTCGCGGGTTATGGCGGGATATTTGGAAACCGGCATATACACCAGCGGCCTGGACGCGAGGTTGACCAGCATGTCCAAATCAAGCTCAAACAGGAAAGCAGGGTCGAATATATCAAAATTCTTGAGCACGGCAGGGTGTACCTCACCGATCACTCCTATCCTATTTGACCCAACCAGTATATCGGCGCATTTGGCAGGGTTGAACGTAGCATCAATTCCCTGGACATAGTCGGCCTTTACGCCGAAGCGGGCAAGCAGGGTCTCGACTATGCCTTTTACAAAATAGAAATCAACAGGCGCCGGTTTCGATTGCCAGTACGTCTCAGGCGCCACGCTATCGATTAATCCGCACAATATTTCATTCTCCACCGGCAAATCATTCGACCGCGGCAGGAAGACCTTAGCAATTTCAAACAGCCGTATATTGCTCTCGCGGCTGCGCTGGTTACGCGACAGGACGGAAAGCACACCCATGCGCAGGCTGGTGCGCAGGTACTCGAAGTCACGGCTCATGGGGTTGGCTATTTTGAGCATCGTCGCAGGCTCCGCATCCGGAGCGGAAGACAGCTTCAGCATGGCCTCGGGATTGGTCAGGGGATATGTGATTATCTCCTGAAAGCCGCATCCAACCATCATATCCTGGAGGTTGCGCCTGAAAGCCACCACAGGCGCGCTCTCCCCGGCTGCCAGGGAGGAACTCAGCATGGTAAGAGGTATATCCTCGTATCCCGTTGCCCGCGCTACCTCTTCAACAAGGTCGGCAGTGATGTTGATATCATTCCGCCACCACGGCAGATCAACCAGGATTGTCCCTTTATCTCCCTTTTGACACTGAAGCCCCAGGGACTGCAGGCACTTAGTGATGCTGTCCTCACTTAAATCCATACCGAGGGTGCGTTTCACATCGCCAGTAGATACAGGGATGGGTTTTTGCTCTTTCTTGCCGGGGTAAACGTCGATAATACCACTGGCTACTTTCCCTCCACCAAGCTGCGCCAGGAGTTGCGTTGCCCTCCTGACGGCCATCATGGCAAGCCCAGGGTTTAGCCCCTTCTCAAACCTGGCCGAGGCTTCGCTGACCAATTTAAGCTCCTGGCTTCCACGGTGGATTGCGGCCTGGCTGAAATTGGCCGACTCAATCAGCACAGTGGTCGTTGAATCACGTACCTCAGAGCTTAGCCCACCCATGATGCCTGCCACAGCCACCGCCCGCTCCGCATCGGTGATAAGCAGGATGTCCCTGCTGAATTTGCGCTCCACTTCATCAAGTGTGTACATGGTCTCGCCATCGGCTGCCCGCCGCACTATTATCTTGTGCCCCCTGATATCCCTGTAGTCAAAAGCGTGCAGTGGCTGGCCAAACTCCAGCATGACGTAGTTTGTGATGTCCACGATATTGTTGATGGGCCGCGCACCGCAGGCAGCCAGACGGTCCTGCATCCACCCTGGCGAAGCATTAACGGTGATGCCATCGATGACTCCGGCACAGTACCTGGGACACAGGTCCGAGTCTTTGACCTCCACAGAGGCGTAGGATTCAACCTTTTTGTCCGATTCCGCATAGCCGAGGTCGGGCATGCGGAAAGGATTGCCTGTTATGGCTGCCACCTCGCGAGCTATGCCCATCACAGACAGGCAGTCAGCCCTGTTGGGGGTGATATCAATATCCAGAATAACGTCTCCCAGGTAATCCGCCAGCGGCCTGCCGATCTCATATTCCTGGGGCAGCACCAGTATTCCCTCGTAATCATCGGAAATGCCGAGTTCCTTTTCTGCGCAAATCATGCCTTCTGAAACTATGCCGCGGATTTTGGCCGGCTTCAACTCTTCGATCACCCCGCTACGTCCGTCGATAAGCCTGGCCCCCACCAGCGCAAAAGCGATATTGTCGTTTACAACCAGGTTGGGCGCGCCGCAAACCACCGTAATCTGCCTGCTGCCCAGGTCAACCGTGGCTAACCTCAAGCGGTCAGCATTGGGATGCGGGTTGACGGCCAATATGCGGCCCACCATGACCTTGTCCCAGCTACCCCCGATGACCTGTATGTTTGACACTTCAAGCCCCGCCAGAGTCAGCTTGCCGGCAAGCTCCCCGACAGGGATATCGATATCAACGTAATCTTTAAGCCATTTCAGCGGAACTTTCATCCAGCACCCTTTTTAAAACTGCTTTAGAAACCGTAAATCATTGTTGTAGAAAAGCCTTATATCATCAATGCCGTAGCGCAGTATGGGTATCCTTTCCACTCCCATGCCGAAGGCAAACCCCGAGTACACATCGGGGTCTATGCCGCAGCCGCGCAATACCTCGGGATGCACCATGCCTGCGCCCAGTATCTCGATCCACCCGCTGTTGCCGCACAAGCGGCAGCCCTTGCCGCCGCACATGAAGCAGTCGATAGCAATCTCGACGCCAGGTTCTACGAAGGGAAAATAATCGCAGCGGAAGCGGCATTTGCGGTCCTGGCCGAAAAGGCGGCGTGCGAATTCGAAGAGTGTGCCCTTGAGGTCGGCCATGGTAATATTCGTGTCCACGGCAAGTCCCTCCACCTGCGAGAACATCCACTCATGCGTGGCATCGGTGGCCTCGTAACGATATACCCTGCCGGGGGCAACCACGCGGATGGGGGGCTTTTCCTTCTCCATGGTCCGAATCTGGACCGGCGAGGTGTGAGTGCGCATCAGCATCGGCCTGCCGCCTCCCGGGGCCTCGTAATCGACCCACAACGTGGCAAATCCGTCACGGGCGGGATGCTCGGCAGGCATATTGAGGGCTTCAAAATTGTAGTGTTCCCATTCCACCTCCGGCCCTTCAGCCACCTTGAAACCCATGCTGATAAAGATGTCGCAAATCTCCCTGATGGTCCTGGTGGTAAGGTGTAGGCGGCCGAGTTGATAGGGCTGCCCTGGCAGGCTTACATCTATCCTCTCGCGCTCAAGCGACGTGTGCCTCGAAAGTTCTATCTTGTCTTTGCGCGCCTGATAAAGGTCCTCAAGGTTAGACTGAGCCCGGTTGGCCCTCGCCCCCAGTTCACGCCTTTGATCGAAAGGTACCTCGCCCAGGGAGCGTAAAATATTGATTAATCTGCTCTTCCTGCCAAGGTAACGGACGCGCCATGATTCCAGCTCTTCGAGGCTGGCTATTTTTTGCAGGTCGGCATTGGCTGCCGAAGAGACTTCTTCAACCTGGTCCGTCATTTACAGATCATATGGGCTGTTAGTTTTTTAACTTGTCAGCCGCCACCTTCACCAGTGCGGAAAATTTTAACGGGTCACTGACCGCGATGTCTGCAAGTAACTTGCGATTGATATTTACTTCCGCCCTGGTCAGGCCGTTCATAAACTGGCTGTAAGTGAGTCCATCAATCCTTGCCGCAGCATTGATCCGGGCGATCCAGAGCTTGCGCATATCTCCCTTGCGCTCCCTGCGGTGCCCGTACGCGTAATCAAGGGCATGCAGCATCGATTCGTGGGCGTGCCTGTAAAGGGAATGCCGCTTTCCCCTGTGGCCTTTAGTTAATGCAAGTACTTTTTTATGGCGCCTGTGACTGACAACGCCGCCTTTAACTCTTGGCAACTGAGTCCTCCTGAATACCTACTGGTAAGGTAATAATTTTTTAATCCTTTTAACGTCGGCCTTGTGCAGGGGTATAGTCTCGTCATAAAGCCCTTTGACCTTGGCCGGTTTCCTTCGCCTGAAATGGCTTTTTCCCTGCTTGACGCGCATGATCTTGCCGGTTCCAGTGAAATGTATGCGCTTTTTAGCACCCTTGTGTGTCTTTAGTTTAGGCATCTACACTGTTTCCTTGACCTTTATTTCCTTTACTTCCTTGGGGGGTTCCTTCACCTCTTTGGCCTGCACCTGCTTGGCCGAAACAGGTGAAAGGATGAGGCTCATTACCCTGCCCTCATGTATGGGTTGACCGTCTAACTGGGCAACGCCCTTCAAATCGTTAGCCACCTTTTGCAGGAGCCTGATTCCCAATTCGGGGTGTACCATCTGGCGTCCCCTGAAGACAACCAGTACCTTAACTTTGTCCCCGTCTATAACAAATTTCTTTGCCCGGTTTATCTTTATATCAAGGTCATGGTCCTTTACCTGCGGCCTCACCCTTATTTCCTTGAGGAGGCCGGACCTCTGACCGCTGCGCACCTTTTTTTCCTTCTTGGTCTGCTCGTACCTGTACTTGCCGTAATCAAGTATCCTGCATACAGGCGGGGCTGCCGTCGGTGCTACCTCGACAAGGTCCAATCCCTTTTCATTGGCCATCTGCTGAGCCTTGTCCGTTGCTAAAACACCTATCTGTTCCCCTTCATCACCAATAAGCCTTATTTCCTTGGCGCGGATGCGGTGATTGATATTCAGTTCTTTAAATATTTTGTTCTATCCCTCCCTTCAAATAAAAAGTGTACGCTAAAATATATCATATTTCATAGCTGAAAATCAAAGTTTGTGAAGCTCCCTGGATTTGATTACCGATTCCAACCGCTGCATGAAGGTAGGAAGATCCAGTGACCCGAGGTCTTCCCCGTTGCGCAGGCGCACCGATACTGTCCCGCTCTCGACCTCCTTGTCGCCCATCACCAGCATATACGGTATCTTGTTCAACTGCGCTTCCCGAATCTTCATGTTCATGCGTTCCGACCGGTCATCAAGTTGAACACGGATGTCCCGTGACCGCATCTCCGCGTAAATTTTTGCGGCGTATTCAGCATGCCTGTCAGCGATCGGTATGAGCACAGCCTGCAGCGGCGCCAGCCATACAGGGAAGGCGCCCGCGTAATGCTCGGTAAGGCAGGCGAAAAAACGTTCCATGCTGCCCAGCACTGTGCGGTGGATCATGACCGACCTGTGCTCGCGCCCATCCTCGCCCACATAGTTGACATCGAAGCGCTCCGGCATCTGGAAATCGACCTGTATGGTCGGCCCCTGCCAGAGCCTGCCGATGGCATCCTTGAGTTTAACGTCTATCTTGGGTCCGTAAAATACGCCCTCTCCGGGATCCACGTGGTAATCTATCTTAAGCTTTTCCAGCACATTGCGCAGGGCCCCTGTCGCCATATCCCAGCTCTCCTCGCTCCCCACAGCTTTCTCGGGACGGGTCGAAAGCATCATCTCATATTCCGTGAACCCGAAAGACTGCATCATGAACTGCGCCAGTTCCACCACATCCTTTACCTCGGATTCTATCTGGTCCGGCCTGCAGAATATGTGGGCATCATCCTGGGTAAACCCGCGTACACGAGCCAGGCCGTGCAGCACACCCGACCTTTCATAGCGGTACACGGTGCCAAGTTCAGCATAGCGCATGGGCAGGTTACGGTAGCTGCGCAGTTGCGTTTTGTACATCAGTATGTGGAAAGGGCAGTTCATGGGCTTCAGCACATATTGAATCCCGTCGATCTCCATGGGCGAATACATATTGTCGCGGTAGAAATTCCAGTGGCCGCTGGTCTCCCACAGGTGTACTTTGGCGATATGTGGTGAATAGACGATATCGTAGTCACGGCGCCGGTGCTCAGCCTTCCAGAAATCCTCGATTATCTGCCTGACCATCGCCCCCTTGGGGTGCCAGTAGGCCAACCCCGGGCCAGCCTCCTCGTGCATGCTGAACAGGTCGAGTTCCTTGCCCAGCTTCCTGTGGTCGCGCTTGGCCGCCTCGGCCATCCTCTTGAGGTATTCCTCCAGGTCAACGCTCCTCGTAAAAGCAACTCCGTATATCCTCTGCAGCATGGGACGCTTCTCATCCCCCCGCCAGTAGGCGCCTGCCACGCTGACCAGCTTGAAGGCCTTGACCTCGCCGCTCGTTTTGACGTGCGGTCCGCGGCAGAGATCGGTGAAACTGCCCTGCCTGTAGATGGTAACCTCTTCCTCGCCGAGGTCATTTATCAACTCGATTTTATAAGGTTGGCCGGAAAAAAGTTTAGCGGCCTCTTTGGGGCTGATTTCTTCAGACTCAAATGGAAGGTTTGAGGAGATGATCTCCCTCATCCTGGCCTCTATGGCTGGCAGGTCATCCATTGTAATCGGACGGGGAAGGTCGAAATCATAATAAAACCCGTCCTCGATGGCCGGGCCTATGCCGAACTTAGCTTCCGGGAACAGCGACTGGACGGCCTCCGCCATGATGTGGCTGGCCGAATGCCGCATGGTTTCCAGTTTTTGGGATATATCTTCCTTAGCCATGTAAATAACTCCCTTCTGTCCAAATAAAAACCTCTCGCATTTGATTGCGGGAGGTCGATGGTGTATTCAGGTTAATACGGCGTACCGCAAGTGCCAGATGATTATAACAGCCCGAATACGCTCGCGCAAATATATATTGCTATGGTTTACAGCTTTTTAATCCCTCAGCAGCTCATCCATGTTGACATTCTCCCTGACCAACTTTTCCATGAGATCGATTTCAGCCGTGTTTTTCGCGGTAATCAGGGGCGTCAGGGATTCAATCTGTTTGGCTGTTTCATATACTCCTATAGGAACTAATAGCACGGGAATACCCTTCTCATCAGCCTTGGCCAAAATATTCTGGGGAGGCAGAATATTGTTGGTGATAATGACAGCCCCGGTGCATTTATCTTCGAACGATGCCAGCAGCATATCGGAACGGTCACCGCTCGTCACCACCAGTTTGTTCTCCTTGTGAAACCTGACATCTGAATAAGCCGAATCCACCGAAGCAGCGCCCACGAAAATATTGCTGATCCTCCGGTTCAGCCCGTCTTCACCTGCCACCACCCTTGCCAGCAAATATTGCGACAGGTACTCCATGGAAAAGAAGGTCAACTCCTCACTGTAAGGTATTATCCCGAGTATATTGATATCAGCTTTCTGCATCATAGGAACGTACACGGTTTTGAAATCATCCACATTGCGAACCTTATTGATGATCACGCCCCTGAAATCCATGCCCGTGAATCGTAAATACTTCTTAATAAAAATCACGTTATCCACTATATAGTTTTCATCACCGCCTACCAGTATTACCAGTTTTCCGCCAAGGTACTCCGCCAGGGATAACACGTTCAGGTAGAAGGAGATCCCGTACTCTATGTCTTTGCCACCCTCAACGAACAGCATGTCTTTGCCTTCGCTTACATCCCTTGCCATGGCCAACACGCGGTTTTTAGCCCCCTCCTCGTCATATTTGAACCTGGTTTTCAACTGTTCGAAGCCAACGGTGATGTCCTCCGGATTCTGGGTCATTCCAAATATATTGGTCAGCAGCGCAGCGTCATAGTCCCACACCCTCTTTTTGCGGTAAACCAGGCGGTCACCCAGCGGCTTTATATATCCAAATGATTTTCCGGTTGCTTTGGCCAGCCCAATTATCAGGCTGGTCTTGCCGGCGTTGCCATCCATAGATCCAACTATCAAGCTTTTCATACGCTTACCTCCTTACTGGAAAGCAATATCCGCACATCCACAGCCCTGACCCCATCGCCATATTCATAAGCAACCAGGGGGTTTATTTCAATATCCGAGATATCCCTGAACCTCTTGAGGATTGTGCCGACCCTGAGCACTGCATCCGCCAGTGCGTCGATATCCCTGCGTTTTTCCCCCCTTACGCCCAGCAACAAGGGGTATGTCTTAATCTGGCTGATCATCTTCATAGCCTCGCTCCTGCCAAGAGGGTAGGCACGGAAAGCGATATCCTTCATCACTTCAACATAAATGCCACCCAGCCCGAACATAACGATAGGGCCGAAGGAGAGGTCGCGGCGTGCGCCTACAATTGTTTCCACTCCGTGCTTCACCTGCTCCGACACTTCGATACCTTCAATGCGGGCATCAGGATTAAATTGCCGGCAGCTTGCAAGTATTGCCTCGTAGGCATCGGCCACTTCCTTCCTGTCATCGATATCCAGTGCCACACCTCCCGCATCGCTTTTATGTACTATGTCCCTGGACACAACCTTCATCACCACCGGGTATCCCATACTTTCGGCAAAATTGACTGCCTCGTCCAATGTATGGGCAATATTACCGGCGGGAGTGGCTATTCCGATGGCCTGCATTATAGACCGGGCTTCGTACGAGTAGAGGAAGCGCCGGTCATCTTTCCTTGCTGCATCAAGCGCGCCCTGTATTGCCGCATCATCAATTTGAATTTGTTCCTCGACTGACAGAGGTTCCTTCTTCTGGCGGTGGTTACAATAAATTGCTCCCAGGCAGGAAGCAGCCTGCAGCACATCGTTAAAAATTGGAACCCCCAGCGTTTTCAGCCGTTCAATGGTGTGCTCCACTTCAGCGCCGCCGACGAACGAGAACACCAGCGGTTTACCGGCTTCGCCTGTTTGAAACAATTGCTCTGCCTGCACAGCAAATTTGTCCGGCTCAAAAACACCCGATTCGCATCCCAGGCAGATAATGGAATTTATATTGTCATTGCCCAGCGCGGCATTTATGGCAGTAAAATAGATATCTGCCGTAGCCTGTCCCGTGATATCCACCGGGTTCTTGGCGGAACCGAATTCAGGTACGACACCTGCAAAGGTCTTTTTCATATCAGGCAGGTTATCGTAAAGGTTAATGCCATATTTCTCGCAGGCATCCGCCGTCAAAACCCCGATGCCGCCGCCGTTGGTAATAATCACCGTATTCTCACCCTGAGGTTCAGGGGTGCTTGCAAGATACTTGCACCATTCCAGCGCCTCCTGCAACCCTTCAGCCCTGATCACCCCGCACTGCCTGGCGATATCGTCGAAAACCTGATCCTCACCGGCCAATGAGCCTGTGTGCGATGCGGCAGCCATAGCGCCGCGCTTTGACCTGCCGGACTTGACCACAACGACGGGCTTAACCTTGGTAGTCTTCTTGAGCACATCTACAAAGCTCTCTCCGTGCGTCACACCCTCGATATACATCATAATGACCTTTGTATTGCTGTCTGCAGCCAGGTAATTCAGGATATCCACCTCGTCCACATCCGCCTTATTGCCCAGCGAAACGATGGCCGAAAGCCCGATGTTCTCCACCTTTGTCTTGCCGATCATTGCCACGCCCAAAGCCCCACTCTGCGTAACAATGGCAACGTTTCCCGCCGCTATGCCACCCGGCCCGAAGGTTGCATTCATGGGAGCCGCGGAGGAATATATTCCTATGATATTGGGGCCAAGTACACGCATGTCATGTTGCCGCGCATAACTTATGATCTTTTTCTCTTCTTCGGCATTGCCGATCTCCGAGAAACCGGAACTGATTATTGCTGCGAACCGGGCCTTTTTTTGGGCACAGTCCTTAACGGCGTCAAAGACGGCGCCGGCCGGTATGATGATCACAGCCAGGTCTATCTCATCCGGAATCGATCTTACGTCCGTGTAAGCCGGTATCCCCAATATCTCTCCGCCGGCCGGATTAACGGGATAGATTTTTCCCGGATAGCCGCTGGCAACAAGGTTGCTGACCACCGTATGTCCCAGCTTCCCCTCCTTCGAGGATGCGCCTACCACGGCCACTGAACGCGGCTCAAAAAGGTATTTTATATCCTGCATCATCCCCTCTAACCATACGTAAAAGACGCCGTTGAGTATCTTAGCCAAATTCCCCGGTTCTAATCCTGGACAGGCTGAAAATTGCTGATCAGCAGGCCACCGTCGATAATGATCTCCGCGCCCGTAGTATAGCTTGAAGCTTCCGATGCCAGGAATATGGCAGCGCCGGCAATCTCATCGGGGTCCCCTATGCGGCCGATGGGAAGCATTTTTGCCACCATATCCCTCGTCTTTTTCTGTTCCTCAGGCGGGAGGTGCGCCCAGTGTGAATTCATCATCTTGGTCTCGATGGGCCCGGGGGCGATGGTGTTGACCTGTATATTATATGGGATGAGTTCGGCGGCAAAAGCCGTGGTAATCATACGTGCGCCAGCCTTGGAGATCGAGTAGATGCTGACCGCCGGCTCAGGTTTGAACCCATCTATTGAGGCAATATTAATAATCTTTCCTCCTCCCTGATTCTTCATGATATTGGCAACGGCCTGGCTGGTAAAATACATACCCTTCATATTCAGGTTCATTACTGTTTCCCAGAGCCGCTCATCGGATTCAAGTACACTGGCCATATTGGGGCTGGCGCCGGCATTATTGACCAGTATGTCGATGCGGCCGCCCAGTTTTTCCATAGCAGTGGCCACCATTTTCTGTATCTCATCCATCCTGCCGAGGTGGGCCTGGATGGGATAGGCCTCGCCACCAAACGACCTGATCTCAGCGGCAGTTGATTCGAGGTCAGCCACCTTGCGGCTGGTAACTGCAACCTTAGCCCCGGCTTTGGCAAAGCCGATGGCTATGGCCTTGCCGATACCGCGGCCGCCACCCGTAACTATGGCTGTCTTGCCCTTCAGGGAAAACTTACTGAGCTCAAACATGAGATTGCCCTCCTGTTATTTACTTATTCCTGTGGCGTTAATAATTGGTGACCGGGCACTGCGGCAGCGACTGCCGCTCGGCAGTATCCAGTTTATCAACATAGTCCCTGGCAGCCAGGGCTTCCAGCTTATCCGCCGGTATATCAGCGATGAAAAATCCCAGCGGGTGGCTGCCTACTGGTGGTATCCATGAATCTGCATGCACATGCACACCAATGGCGCTTAAATCTTCAGCCTGCGCTGTGTCGATGGGTTCTTTGACATAGATGAATACAAGCTGTTTATTGATGTCCTCGGTGGAAAGTCCCATATCCTGCATCTGCTTGAGCCGCTCCGGGTTGGGAGAGGCTATTTGTTCACGGCGCAACTCCACCTGCTGTAGCAATGCGCTGCTGACCTTGTTCATATAATCCATTTTTTCCGAACATGATACCATACCGATTACCGTAACCAGTAGAAATATCAGTACGGCTGCAACCCTGTAAGGGCGGCCTGCCCGGTATGAAAAAGGCAGGCGTCCCGGCAGCAGGTCTGCCACTGTCCGTGCCATAGTATCGCGCTCCAACCCAAGATGCTATAAGCATAATACATGCCGGCCTGCATTTACCAATCGACTTGAGAGGACAGAACGGTTAATCGTCCGCAGGTTGTTTTCGCCTCATGATCAGGTAGGCCGCCAGCGCCGTGCAGAGCGCCAGTGCGAGGATGATAACAAAGGTGTAAAACAGGCCTACCATGACGGATAGCACCTGGTAGATACCGATAAACCCGAATGCCGCGAATACCGCCGCCGCGACCCACTTGATGATTTTCTCCGGTATGTGTTTTTGCATCACCACCCCGACGCCTATGCCGATAGCATCGGCGACCACCATACCCAGCGTTGTGCCCATCAGCACGTATGCCATTTCCCTGTACTCGACTGCCAGGCTGATGGTGGCGAGTTGAGTCTTGTCACCCATCTCGGCCAGGAAAAAGGCAATAGCCACGGTCACTATGGGACCGAAACGGCTCTTGCGGTCAGCCTCGCCTTCCAGCCTGTCTCCCCGTATTGTCCACAGGCCGAAGCCGATAAACGATACTGAGGCGATAAGAGAGATTATTTCCAGTGGAATGATGACGGTCAGAAAATGCTCTACGGCCACAGCTATTGCGTGGTTGACCAGGGTAGCTATGAAAACCGCTATTAGGACTTTATATGCAGGGTAGCGCGTGGCAAATGCCATGGCCAGAAGCTGGGTCTTGTCGCCCATCTCGGCCAGCACCACGAACAGGAACGAGGCAAGAAAAGCTTCCAATTGATTAACTCCCGTTATTTATGCATACGGAGACGGGATCTCAAAAATATGATGCTGAGAGCAGAATTAAAGCAGCAGCCTCTACAGCCGTACTGCGAGGACCGGCCCTCGGATCCCTCCGCTCATTCTTGCAAATTTATAAGAACTGCTATTTGCTTGTTTCCATCAGCCCCATGGAGCGGTCCACGTCCCGGGCGCGCTGGTAGTCAGCGTTGAAGTGGCGGCAGGCCCACAGCAGACCAAGCGAGGCAACTATGCCGATGGCGCAGATAGCGATATAGGCGTTCTGAATACCAGCCGCGTCGGAGACCGCTCCCATAATGATCGGCCCCCACATGCCGCCCAGGAAGTACCCTGAGAACATATAGAGACCCCAGGCTGTAGCGCGGCGGTAGATGGGCACAATCTCCTGAACAGTGTTGAGCTGCGCAGATACGCCGAAGGGGATGAAGAAGGCTCCGGCGACAAACAGCAGGAGTGAGCCCAGGTAGGCGCCCGCTGCCATTAGCAGGGCGCACATCCACAGTCCAAACACCATCACCAGCACCTTGTTGCGCGGGTTATGCCGTGAGACCCTGTCTGCCACCCAACCCCCCAGGGGCATGGAGATCACAGCCAGCAGGGCTATGCCTGAGGACATGGTAGCCGCCACAGCATTGTCAATTCCCATATTGCGGTTTAGAAGCACCGGCAGCCAGGGTATTGACCCCTGCTGAAGGGCCATAGCCAGCGCCACCGAGATATAAAGTATGGGCAGCGTCTTGATTTGCAGCATCTCCTTGAGTGTGGTAGTTATCGCATTTTTCCCGCCGCCCGCTTTGTCCAGTGTGTCCTTGTGTATCTTGTAGTCCGGCAGGAACCATGCCAGGATACCGAAGATCACGCCCGGGGCGGCCAGGGCGAAGAAAGCAGCCTGCCAACCCCAGTTCTTGGTTACCAACCCACCAACGAGGAAGCCGACTGCCGATCCAAGGGGAATGGCCGCCGCCCAGATGCCGGTGACAAAAGCCCTCCTGGCCTTCCTTACCATGCCGATAATAAGGGCCAGGCCGCCTGATACGAAGCCGGCCTCACCGATGCCCACCACGACACGTGTAGTCAGCAACTGGCCAAAATTAACGCAAAAGCCAGAGCAAATGCTGGCTACACTCCAGACTATTGAGATTATGGAAACCATCCTGGCGCGCTTCCAACGGTCTATGACATAAGAGAGGGGAAGGGCAAATACGGCAACACCGATCAGCACCACCGACATCAGCCAGCCTATCTCAGTATCGCTCAAACCGAGACTGGACTTGAGCGCCGGGGTCATAGGACCTATGACCGAGCGCAGGGCGTAGTCCATCATGTACAGTACGAAGAGCACCCCTATGGTGTAACCTATCTTCCATTTTGACGCCTTGATTAAGACGTCCTGTTCTTCCTGCCCTCTCTGCATAATACCTCCTTCAAGAATTCACTATTTAAGCCGGCGCCCGGCCGGTCTTCCACAAAGGCCGTTCACCACTATATCGGTTTGACAGATGGCTGTCAACGCGCACAACAACACGCGCACAATCAATGCAGGGACTTGAACATTCCTGTTATAATTCAACCCTGATATAGTGGGGGTTGCGAAAAAGAAACCATGCTATGGCGATGGTCACCCGGTGTTATCGCTGAATTAACAGCCTCAGGTATTTTGCTATTGTTTGCAATTTACTTTCCCTGGCGGGACATCAACCGACGGGCAAGGCACACCGGGGTAACGCTGATATTTGTCTGCGCGCTCTGGGTGCTGTCGCACGCCATTGAGATCGGATCACCTGTGGCTTCTTATAAAGAATCCTTAATGGGGATTCAACTCGTACTGGGAATCACAGCCTTAACATTCTGGCTGTTCTATATCTTTCACTACCTCGGGCCCAAATATTTGCTTGCCCGGCGAATTTACATTCTGTTTGGCATCATGCCGCTCGTAGCCGTATTGGCACTCTTGACCAATAATGCTTATGGACTTATGTGGACGGATATTGGTATAGACAGTCAAAATCCTTATCTGCCACTTCAACCCACATATGGCATAGTTTACTGGGCCTGTATGGTTTACACAGCCGTGCTTACTTTAACCGGCAGCTTCATAATTATCTGGAATATCATGCGCCGCCGCTATAGCTACAGCCGGGAATGGATATTTTTGCTTATCGCTGCAGTCATTCCCCTGATAGCCGCTTTCATCGAAGTGATGGGGCTGACCTCATTCTTAAAAATACCGGTGGGACTTACACCGTGGGCAGCCTGTATTGGAGCTATCATACTTATATTTAACCTGCCTCGATTCCATACAGATCAAGCTATACCCATTGCACGGGATGTCATCTTTGAACGCATCGGGGATTGCATACTGGTACTGGATATGCAGGACCGTGTCCTGGACTTGAACCCGGCGGCAGAGCAACTGGTTGGTTACAAAATTTCAGATGCCTTTGGACTTTCCATAGAACGGATATGGCCTTATCAGTCTATTGCGATGATGCCTTTCAATAAAATGGTCAAATCGGGCGAGGAACTGGTCTTAGAACGAGACGGTAAACAGCGAACCTATGACCCGCGTATCTCTACCATTACTGACCCAGGTGGCCGTCTCACAAGTAAAGTGGTTTTACTTACAGATATCACCTATCGTAAACAGGCAGAAGAAGCGCTGCGGGGGAGCGAGCAGCAATACCGCATATTGTTTGAGGGCGCCAATGAAGGCATTGGCATAGTGCAGGATGGAATGTTCAAGTTAGTCAACCCCAAACTGGTGCAATTGCTCGGCTATACTAAAGATAAGATCATTTCAACATCAGTCACCGAGTTTATACACCCGGAAGACAGGGAATTGGTCATGGAACGTAATATGAGAAGATTAAGAGGGGAAGTATTTGAAAACGTCTATGACTTCAGGGCTGTAAACAAATCGGGTGATATCAAGTTGGTGGAAATTGGCACCGTCCTGATTGAGTGGGAGGGCAGACCTGCAACCCTGGATTATTACACTGACATCACCGACCGCAAACTGGCCGAAGAAGAACTTGCAAAAAGTTACGAGTCTCTCAAGAAAACGCTGAACGATGCTATCGATACCATGGCTAAAATCGTGGAAACAAGGGATCCTTACACATCAGGTCATCAGCACAAGGTGGCCGACCTGGCTACCGCCATAGCCAGGGAAATGGAGTTAGACGACGCCCAGATTGATCAAATCAGGATGGCGGCGATAATCCATGATATCGGGAAAATGTATGTCCCGTCTGATATCCTCAGCAAACCGGGGAAACTGTCCGATATTGAATTCAGCCTGATAAAGACACACTCCCAGAGCGGCTACGATATTGTGAAAAGCATGGATTTCCCCTGTGCTATCGCAAAGACCGTCCTGCAGCATCATGAAAGGCTGGATGGATCGGGTTATCCCAAAGGGCTTAAGGGAGAGGATACCCTCCTGGAAGCAAAAATACTGACTGTGGCCGATGTAATTGAAGCCATGGCTTCAGACCGTCCATACCGTCCGGCGCTGGGCATAGATAAGGCGATCGAGGAAATATCAAAGAACAGGGGCAAACTATATGAGGCTGACGTGGTGGATGCCTGCGTGAAACTCTTCAAAGAGAAAGGTTTCAAATTCGAAGAACGGGCACAACTACCCTGAGAATAATCTACCTGCTGATTTTTAAATATCATCCTTTGCGAGATCAGAAAGCCATCTTATTTTCCACTATTTTAGCGTAGCCTTCGATATCGCCTGTTTTATACTGCTTCAGCCAAACCCATACAACCACGTTGCCCTTCCTGAAGACCAGCAGCCTGTCAATAGCTACAGAATTGTTCAGGAAGCCTTCATCGCCGATAGCGGGATATGACAGGGATAGTCCGGACGGCTTTGCGGCAGCATAAGCCTTGATAGCCGCCTGTATGCTGCGGTAAACAACCACGCTATTTTGCACAGTGGGCGCGAAATTAGACCCCTGTGAATAAGCTACCAGGCTCGAGGAAGTGCTGTCCCGGTTGGACGCAGGCGAAACGTTCCCTTTTATCCAGCCGGACCCCATATCTTCCATTGTCAAAACCATTTGATACGACTGTTTTTTCACAAGTCCATCCGCGGGTTTAATGGTAGGCTGAATGACCGCACCCGGTTCAACCGGGACCTCCTGGGACGGCGTCGTAACTGCCTGTGACGGTGGTTCCGGCGATACCGGGATAGGTACAGGGGTAATCCTTTGTTCCACTATGCGCGCATAGCGCTCTATATCTCCCTCTTTATACTGCTTCAGCCAGACCCATACCACAACATTGTTCTTCCTGAATACCAGCAGCTTATTGATGGGCACCGAATCGTTCAGCAGGCATTCGGCACCAATTCCGGGACTCGACGTGGATATATTTGCCTGCTTCTCCCTGGCAAACGAATTCTCCGCTCCGGCGATGCTGCGGTAAACAGCAACAGTATTCTGCACACCCGGGGCATACGAGGAACCCTGCGTATAATACACGTGACTGGATGATGTCACCTGCTGTATTGCCGGCGCGACCGCGTTTCCCCGTGTCCATCCCGGCCCCATATCATCTATGGTCAGCGTCATCTGGGAAGCCTGCCTGGTTATCAGGGTCGTTGCGTCAAGCGAACTGACAGGTGAGGGATTTGAATCCGGTGGCGTTTGGGAAGGTGCCTGGTCAGCCTGGGAGGGTGTCCCAGGGAGGGTAGGCGGAAGTAAAGGTTCGGACGGAGGCGCGGGAGCTACGGGAGACGTTATGCCGGGAAGCGAAGCGCTTTCCCCCGGTTGTTCCCCCTGATTCCCCTGTGACTGGTTTATCTCACCGTTTGCACAGGCGCCACCGAGAAGGGACCCCAGGACAATACCGCCGGCTAACAGCAAATTTAACAGCCGTCCCGTATATCTCATAATCAGACCACCGGTTGTGCTACCCTGCTGTCTCATATGCCCTACTCTAAACTTATCCCTTTGTGATGGGTTTGATAATAGGCCAATCTCGTGGTTATTGCAACCCTGCATACGGAGCCCGGGTAGCAACTATAATAACGGCACATTTTTTGTTGTTGACAACCTGCAATATGGGAATATAATTATGGCGTCCGTTATGTAAATATGCCATTCCCACACAAGGAGCAGACCATGCGCCGTAAACTGATATTTGCTTTGCTTATCCTGTACGGTTTACTCGTTCTGTACGTAACAATTACCCTGGCCGCCGGGGGCAGGGTACCGGAAGTCATGGTCCCCATTTGTACGCTGACCGGCTTCAGCTTTTGCCTGTTGCATGCCGGTGAACGGCTGGGCTGGAAAAACGCGATGCTCCTTCTCGCCTTCGTATTTGGAGTAAGTCTGTTATTTGAAAGCGTAGGGGTGGCCACCGGGCTGGTATATGGCCCCTATCATTACACTGCAAAGCTTGGCCCGAAATTCCTGGGCCTTGTGCCCTATCTGATCGCCGTGGCCTGGTATATGATGATGTATCCCTCGTTCATAATTGCGGAATGGCTCATCCCCTCCCTGTGGACAGGCGCAAAGCGCCTGCTTTCGGTTGCCGCCGTAGGCGCGCTGATAATGACTGCCTGGGATGTGGTTATGGACCCGATCATGGTCGCCGCTAATTATTGGGTTTGGGAAGTGCAAGGTGCTTTTTTTGGCGTCCCGCTGCAAAACTACTGGGGATGGTGGTTAACCGTTTTCACCACCTTCGTTCTGTACCTGTTAGTTACACGCAACCGTCCTGCCGCTAAAGAAGGGGGGTTCGACCGTTTGGCAATAGCCGCATTCATAATCACCGGCTACGGGAACATCATTGCCGCGCTGACTGCGGGCCTGGGTGGTCCGGCCCTGGCCGGGTTCTTCGCCCTGACACCCTGGGTTATCCTGTCATGGATCAATATCAGCAGAAATGCCACATGCAAGGCCGATTGACCTCCCTACTTGTGTAATGATGATTTGAACAGCAGCGTGCAGTGTTGACCGACAAACAGGGTTGCACCGCACTCGCCTTCGTTAGAATCAGCAGGGGAATACAATTATGAGAAATACACTTTTATTTAGCCTGGTTGTCGTCGCGTTGTTAGCCGGTGCCTGTGCTACTTCACCTGTACAACCCACACCAACCGAAATACCAGGTCCATCTCAATCTCAGCCGGCTACTGTTCCGGGCCAAACAGTACCTCACGCTTCTTCACGGGAACCGCTTCCGGAGCCAATAGTTGCCGGGAACTCGGTAGAACTTTGTTTGAATAGCAGATATTCTGAACACGGCCTTACCGGCACTGCAAACAACCAGCAAATGGCCAATATATTATGGGCTGCGGGTAAGGCCCCGGTGACCGGGACATATCGTAATATCTATGTAGCTACACCAACAGGGGAATACTCATACGACCCGGGCACGCACTCGCTGAGTCCATATTCAGACCAGAGCGTGACCGACTATAGGAATTTTTTCAGTAGAGTTCCCGGCAGCAGCGCTTTTGTGATTAATGGCGATAGTAATCTCACGTTTGATACCGGAGTTGCCTATCAGTTGGCCATCCTATCGTCTGTATCTCCGGGTAACGGCAGTGAATCGGCAGTAGCAAACTGCCCGGTAGGTACAAGCCTGCAATTTGGAGTACAGGAGGTGAGGGAATTAACCTCCGAATTGGTAGCCCGCTCCTCCGTGCCGCAAAGCGACCCCGGATGGCTGCCTGACCCGTCAACTGACGGCCGGAATAAACTTGAAGAGGTACTGGCTGATTTAAAATATACCGATAGATTCTCGTCGGAAAACCTGACACTAGCGCAGATATCACAGCTCCTTTGGGCAGGATATGGAGGCACCCCCCATGTGGTATCCGGAGGTAAGAGAGGTTTGACGGTGCCTTCAGCCATGGCTAAATACTACCTGACAGGGACGATCTATCTGCTTAACGAAAAGGGAGTTTACCGCTACCACAACAGGAATCCCAAAACGGACCTGAAAACCATAGACCACCGGCTCGAGCCCATAAATGCTACCGACGTAAGGGACAAACTACGAGCCACTGTTAGTAGTTTGCCGCAGGCGCCGTGCTACATGGTAATCTGCCTCCCGAAGATCGGTGCGCTTATCCCGCGGGAGCGGGACTTTGCACTCTTAGAGGCCGGGTTTGTTGCCGGTAATGTGCTCGTCCAGGCATCAGCTATTGATTTGGGATGCCACTTTGAGACCGCCCTGACCTCGGATGAGCAAGCAGGCATCAAGGGATTAACCGGCATACCTTTTTCAGATACGCCACAGGTCATTATCAGCATAGGTGGAGTGGCCAAATAAGCAGAACTACCAGTAAAGTCGGATAGTTTTCTCCGGCTCCAGCGGGCCTGTGGTTGCTTGCAAAATCACCTGAATACTTATGGTTCATTCCTTACTTTAAGTCCATGCATTCATACATGTGAACAGGCCGGGGTGCTTTTTTGATAAAATATGAACATGCGTAGAATTAAAGTTATCTGCAGTTTTGTAGCGTTGGTAATAGTTGTCCCGGCGATGATAAATTGCAGCCCGGATAAACCTGTCAGTAATTTAAATGTAGATACTTTACCGGGTATGCAGACGGGACCGGCAGTGACTTTGAACGTATCGGCAGCCACGAGCTTGACAGATGCCCTTGAAGAGATCAACTCACTGTATGCTCAAGATAACCCTTCGGTAATAGTTACCACTAATTTTGGCGGTTCGGGCACGTTGCAGAGACAAATAGAAAATGGCGCACCTACTGATATTTTTATCTCGGCTGCCACCACACAGATGGATGCCCTTCAGAAGGGAGAGCTAATCATCGACGATAGCCGCCAAGACCTATTAACAAACAAAATAGTTTTGATTGTGCCGGCCGGCAATCCTCTCGGTATCAACGATTTCAAGGACCTGGCTTTTGATAATGTGACTAAAATAGCTATGGGCGATCCGGAATCAGTCCCCGCAGGCATGTACGGGCAGCAGGTTTTTGATAAATTCGGGATTTCCGACGCATTGAAATCCAAACTCGTGCTTGGTAGCGACGTGCGCCAGGTCTTGACCTATGTTGAAAGCGGCAACGTGGATGCCGGCATCGTATATCTGACGGATGCGAAATTTTCCGCCAAAATCAAGGTCGTGGCCAATGCTCCTGATGATATCAATGCAAAGGTTTTATATCCCGTGGCGATTATTAAAGCGAGTAAAAACGCGGATGCCGCACGGGCATATGAGAAATTTTTATTCAGCAGTCGCGCAAAATTGGTCTTTGAAAAGTATGGTTTTAATATGGCCGGTGAATAAGTTAGCGTTCGATTTTGAATAATCCTATGACTGAGACATTCCTGTCGCCGTTGTGGATATCATTGGCAACCGTTTTCACGGCCACGGTGATCACGTTTTTCCTGGGGATTGCCGCTGCCCGCTGGATGGTTAACTATATGGGCCGGATGAGAATGGTTATTGACGGTCTTTTAATTCTTCCCCTGGTTTTGCCGCCGACCGTAGTAGGACTTGGCCTGCTAATGTTGTTCGGCAAAAACGGTCCCATAGGGCAGCTCTTATCGTTGATTGGCGGGACTGTCGTTTTCTCATGGCCTGCTACTGTCATCACTGCTGTCGTAGTCTCATTCCCTTTAATGTACCTGAACGCGAGGGGCGCCTTCGAGCAGGTCGATCCCAACTACGAGGATTCCGCCAGAACGCTTGGGGCCGGCGAATGGAAAGTTTTCTGGACGATCACGTTGCCTCTCTCCTGGCCAGGCATATTGTCCGGTACCATGATGGCGTTCGCCCGGGCACTGGGGGAATTCGGCGCCACCCTGATGCTGGCAGGAAATATCCCAGGTAAAACAGCCACGATGCCTGTAGCCATATATTTTGCAGTGATGGCTGGAGATATGGATCAGGCACTTATTCTCGTTCTCATCGTGCTGATGATTTCATTTGCATCCCTTGCCGCACTCTCATTCTTAAAACGTTCGCCTAATGTGGCGACCAGGAGAAACAATCGCATTGGGCTTTCCCAAAACCTGTAGCCTCCGTGGTGAAACCGGTAGCTAACATGAAAATGCCCGTCTTATGTAAACTCTTAAGACGGGCATTTTAGTTTCGTATTTTTGGTAGCGGGGGCAGGATTTGAACCTGCGACCTTCGGGTTATGAGTCTGAGTAACTGGCTATTTAAAGGTGTTCTTACGTTCATAGTAGTACATTTGTTCTATTTCAGTAAAACCGTCACTGATCGTAAATATTGAACCATGTTTATCGATATTTATAAATCCGTTAGCAAAATGTTAGCAATTTTTCAGATACAAAATAAATATGAGGGGAAAACGGCGAAAGGGTAGCAGCTCTTCCTGTAGCCGGCGGTTTACAAAAGATATTTCGTTATTGACGATGTCTATTATCTGCTAAAATGACCCCACGACTGCATCCATTATTGATAGTTGAATGTAAACAACGAAGTACTATTAACTATCCAAGCGATGTGGGAGGCCAAAGATGCCAGAAATCGAACCTGACAACAAATCACCGCTGAATTTGGATGGATCTTCACACGAACGGATGAAACCATTGGATTACCATGACCTAGTCATAGAATCATTAAACCTGGTTGAAATCTTCAAACCAGAAGACTACGAAGAATTGGAAAGAGGACTGGATAATCTGTATTCGACTATTTTCAATACATCGAATCTGAAAAACCTGTTTCCTACAGTATCGGCTAGAAAAGACGAGTACAAGGAATTTATCGCTAAATCCGGAAAATCAATGACAGCCGGTAGCTGGCTCAATTTGCATGGATTTTCATCTAGGATTCTTGCGGAAACCAATCCAAGCGTCAGATCCCAATATCCAATTATGGAACTTCCCTGCGAAGTAACATTGTTGCATCTATCTTTATATCACCTTCTGCCATCTATTATTATGTTGGTTGCCCAATTCGATTTCACAGATGCGGTATCCGATTCATTAAATAGAATATTGGCAGAAGAACAATACGAAGGAAGTGTTATATTTGGAGGAAGAGAAGGGCATATCCCTCCCGAAAGAGTTAAGGCAAAAAAGGTAAACGGATTTCTGCTTGACCTTCAAAGATCACTTGAGGAATTTATATGCCGCCATTTTGCGGGCGTATTTCTTTCGCAAAAAGGAAATCCTGCGCAGAGCTATAAATGCCCATCAACAATACTCTATTCTTTGCGGGCTATCCCCTTGGCGTCTAATGATGAACTAGTCGAATGGGTTAGCCATCAACACCGTTTCATCAATATACTGGGTTACTCCAATATAACACCAACTATTTATCAACATGCTAATAAATACTTGCTTCTTACATTTCCTGACTATCATTATGAAAACACCCCTCTAAGAACGGCAATATTGGCCTCAAGAGACCGTTTTATTGGGAATGAAACATGGATGCGGCTGATACTGGATGATCGTTTGATTGCCCTTCAAGCTATTGATTATATTATGGAACTCTATTCAAAGAAAATTATCAACCACAGAAATTGCAAAGGTAATTATGATATTGGGATCAGTAGCAACTTCTGGAAGCTAAGAAAAAACTTTATTTCCTGTTATGCCCAAAAGGGCAACATAGACTACGACTATTTCGATTTTACGAAAATAAATCGGGAACTCACGTCAATCACTGCGAATAGCCACTGGATAAAAGACAATGTTCATGAGTATAACGCAATATACAAACCAAAAGAGCGGCCGGATTTCGGCTATGAGATAGTGGAACATATCAAGGCCGATGCAGCGCGTATAGATACAGAATTCTCATTGCACAAAGAAAGGCTATCTGATACGTTCACATCGATAAATACGCTATCTAATTACATTAATTCCGCATGGATGTTTTGGCTCACTATGGCATTGGTTTTTCTTACGATAATTCTCGCCATTATAGGTTTGGGGCCCCATATATTGGATGCATTGAACTTATTTCTCAAAAATAATTCAGGGGCTTAGGGGCAAGGTGGGGGTGGGGGTGGCGGCGGTGCCGATATTTTTAAGGCAGACGACTGGCTCCCTGGCTAACATTTCGCGCAGGACTGTGATGTCCGGCAAGCCCAATATAGCAGATATCGCGTCGTCGATTGCTTTTCTGACCAGGTCATGGGCCATTTGGGGAAAGGGTAATATCTCTTCATTGCAGAACCTATCGTAGACTTTGGATAATGCTTTCAATTCTTTGGCTTTCAAACCGCCGACAGCCAAAACAGGTAATGCAGCAAGGACTGGCTTCTTGAAGTCAATCCACGCACCCCTTGTTTCTTCCCTATGAACAAATAGCATTATTAAACCCAAAGTAGAATTGAGCCATAGAACGAGAGACTTCTCGATTTCTTCAGAATTGCCATTGAGAGCCAATGGCCACCAAACATTAGAGAGCACCTTATCTTTGAATCGAACTGATACAAGTCGTTGTGTGTTGATCCAAAATCGTTCGCCAATTAATATATTCCCGGCCTTTGGCCAAAGATCCGATGCCTTCCGTAAGTTCCTGCCAGGCTTTGCTTTAGCGAGAGGAGAAAGATAGCAATTCGGATTTTTAGCAAGGGTCGTAACCAGTGGTGCATCATGGCCCCAAAAAGCTGGATAGGGAGTTGCGCCTTTAGATATTCTAAAGCCATCATGGATATCCCTTCGGTCGGGTCCAAGATCACCCAGTTTTCCCAAGGGACACAGAGACAGACTACCGGCCACGCCAACTGCTGGCAGCCAGACGTCACCTTTGAGCAAATGATAGGCAGCCCTGGTCAAATCAGATTGTGCGAAAGAGCAAGGCAGCATCCAAGCACCGGAGCGAAGATCAGACCATGGAACTGTAAGAGCTTCTCCACATTTTTCCTCGCCTATATCAATATCCAGGGCACCCTGTTCATCAATAACACTGGGAGGCTCCTTTTCCATAAGTGTCTGTGCGATGCTGAGAGCTTCAAAACTGGTTAGCTGGTTTTTCCATAAATTAACACAGGTTACTTTTTCTTGACCGGTTTGGTTGGATTCACCTACCTTCTTTGCAACTATAAGCACTTCGCTCAACGATGTATTCTCAGAAAAATTCCAACGCTCCGGGTCCTGGCTTACAATCAGATATTCCAAAGCAAAGCGACGATTGATTATATCGCGTGTGGGCTTCCAAGAGACACCGGATAAGAGCGCTTTGGGAAGTACCAGTGCTATGCGTCCGTTTTGCTTTAATGCGCGGTCACCAATGGCCACAAATACCGAACCAAGTCCAGCAGTAGAGCTGGCAGATACGTTTGAAGATTTCAACAACTTTGCGAGGTCTTTCTGCATTGCAGAGCGTTCTTTCGCTGGGGCGGAACCAAAAAGCAGGTTACCGCCCGCACTACGTGTAAAGGGCGGATTCATAACACAAAGATCCAGGTCAGGCAATGAAGCACCAAACTGGGTAATATCACCACTACCGGTCACCTGGCCAGGAGAAGATGATGCGCCGAAGAGATCCATGGTCATGGCCATATCACGATCACGCAAAAACTCAATACTCCCGAGGCGGTGGTGAGGACCACCCAGGGGTAAGCTATATAAATGCATCTTCTGAAAAGATATATCGGGAGCTTGGAGCGCAAGGGTTGATGCAGTCAGATGGACTGCGGATGCAAGAACATCATAACCATAAATAATATTTTCCATTAACAGCTTGTGTAGCTCTCGAAGGTCGGGATGTATCAGCTTATCCACACATAAACGGACATAATTATCAACGATGGATTCGGCGCCGGCCATTAACAAAGTGCCAGTGCCACAGGCCAGATCGCTCATACGGAAGGAAGCAAGCGACTCCAATTTAAACTGCTCATCAGGCCAACGCTTAGGGTCAAGAGCTAATTTAAGAAGTAGGGTAGCTGAAGGGACGGACGTATAGTATGTACCAAGAAACTTAGCCTCAACAAGCAACCTGTGGTAGACACGTCCCATAAGGTCATGCCTCAAAGCTGCCCTATGACGGACAATATCAAGTGCCCTTTGCGCTAAGAAATTCAGCGCCTTCTCAATATCGGGGCTGGAAGGGAGGATAAGCATGATCTCACCGGCAATCTTGAAGATGGGGACATAGTTAATATCGTTGGTGATGTGCTGCCAGTGAGCCGTAAATGCGGATGCCAAATCAGAGGACTGGAGAGTTACGCGAAGCGGCTCGATACCTTTGACATAGGTAGAAGCGACTTCTTGAAAAACCATGGCATTCACCAGGGTTAAACTGGCAATCCTACTGACGGCGGTTCGTTGTGCAGCAGATAAAGTCGAACTCATTCTTCATCCACCTGTGAATCGTCAGTTTCCTTTGAAGAAGGTTCGCCTATGCCCAACAAATCCGCACTGCGTTCAATAGCTGCGGGCGAAGAATTGAGCGCCTGGGCAAAGACCTCTACACCTGCATTAAGCGCAGCTACAGCCTGGGTTACAACATCTTCCTCGACAAGCTGATCAAAAGTGCGCCGCAGCATTGTGCCCAAGTAGGTGGCATCCCCTTCGGTCCAACCCTGTTCACCCGCTTCGCTGTAGATCGCAATTTGCAGTCGTGTCTTATTGAGTTCAGTTTTAACCGTGGTGAAAGATACCTTACGAAGAGACGATGGATACAAAACAGAAATACCAATATGAGCGATACCCTGTTCGACGCGTTCCCGAGCATTCTTCAAGACTTCTTCTTTCGCCATGGGATTATCGTCTACTTTTCCCTCGATCGCTGTGCGAAGTCCACGAAACGACACAAGTACGTCGGGAATACGACGAGATTGAGAGACCTGCTTTAATGACTGCTCTGGAGCTGAAATGATCCCTTGCTCGTCCAGAAGCTGCGCGAGCAATACATTCAAAACCTCTTCACGAAAACCTGTGTTCTTCATCGTCGAGTTCAGTTGATTTTATCACAGCAGCGAAGGGACGTATATACGCGCACGAAAGATATTTCAAGGGAAGGCTAAAAGCAATCGATTTGGAAAGCATTGACAGAGGATATATAATATATTCATCACGACGAGGGAGCATCTCATGGGTTTCAGTCCCATAAGGTTCTCCCTCAATATTTTTCTATCTCACCTATCAGTTCATCAAGAAAGGCAATCCTGCCTAACGCTGCACTATTTAACAGGCGAGAGCAGCCTGCCTTACTCGGGGCCAGTACCATATCCAGCTTATCCAGCGAGATAAGCTTCTTAACCAGATTGTCGAAATCGCCATCGCTGGTGATGATAATTGCCTTATCATAGTCCTTTATTTCGTCCATAACCTGGAGCACAAGGTCAGCATCACAATCGCATTTTGTTTTGCCTTTGTCGATCTCAAATGACTTCCCGCAGGCCGGGCAGGTAACCGGCTTGCCTCCTTTTTTAGTGACATCCCTGAATCTCAAGGTATAGCCATACGAGGTGAGCGTATCGTAGATATGCTGGTTTTGAGATATGCGACCTATAAAGTAATTTGCGGTAGTTACGTTATGCCGTTTCTTCAAATACGACAGCAATTTATGATACTTAAGCTGCACACCCAACCCGACAAATGTGAGATGAAGATTATTGCCATCGATGAAAGCATAATTATTTATTGGCATTAAACCCGATTATAACACCTCTAAAGGTGGAGTCAATAGTTATTCAAACAAGATGGGGGAGGGGTTGAGGAATTGTTTTTTTATTTTTGGAAACAATTCGAAGGGTGGGCCGGGCGACGGCTGGAGCGGGCTAGGGATTTGATCGCGGAAACGAGCCTGGGGGTGGGGGTGGGAGGCGGCCGGGCGGGCCGCCTCCGGGGGTTTGATTGGAAAAACAAAGCCTTATAAGGGAAGGTATTCGATGCGCGGCGCGGGTAATGCGCGGGCTAGACGGCGGCAGGCGTGCCGTTCTTTTTCCAGTTCGAAGTAGGCGTAGTCGGCGGCGAGGTTGTCCTGGCCCTGCTCGGTGTCGGGGTAGCCGGACGGGTCCGGCTCGGGCAGGGACCAGTCGCAAAGCGGGCAGATGTACAGCCTTTCCATCAGCCTAACCTCGTTGAAGTGTAGGGTTTGAGGGTGATCAGTACGCCTGGGATGATTTTAACGCCGGAATGATGCCTGGCCTTGATTTTCTTGATGTCCGGGCTGCACAGGTCACGCGGCACCGCGTCCTCGTCGGTGATCTGATAATCGTAACTCACGAGCACGGAAGTGGCGCTCATGTTGCCCCGGATAGTCCGCCCGGGCGGCCTGGCGACAAGCTCCTCAGGCTGCGGCAAAGGCGATAGAGGGATAGGCACGAACACTTCGCCGGTCTGTGCGCATTCCTCGGCACGGGCCACATTCGCCTGCATCTGCTGTACCTGTAGAGCGTCGGCCGCCTTGTGCCTGGCCTCAAATCCCTCCGCCTGCTGTTTGAGAAGCGCCTCGGCCTCGGCTTTCTTTTTCCGGTAATAGGCCAGTACCGCGGAATCCAGCCTGCTGACTGCCAGCAGGACTCTGCTCTGCTGCGGTTTGTATTTGTCGTCCACAGCTTTGGCGGCATCCAGGTGAGGCTGTTTGTCCGCTTTACGGGCGGACTCAAGGGAGTTGGCGATGTTTTTCCCGATGCCCAGCAGGTCGCTCATGTTCTTGAGCTGGGCGTCGTCCTCGATAACGACAGACTCGATTACCCAGGGGAAGAATTCGGACTCGGCGCGTTTGATAAGAGACACTAATGCGCTCATGCCTTAGCCTCGGGCTGCCACTTGCCACATTCCTGGCACTTGTAAGCGGCGAAGGGTTTGCCGTTGTCTTTGCGGGAGCCGGTAACCCATTCGAGGGAATCGCTGCCGCAGGCGCAGCAGGCGCCGGCCTGGGTGGACAGTTTGGCCGAAGCCTGAGCGGCCGGCCGTGCGGGCTTCGGAACAGTGGCGACCGGCGCCGCCGCTTTGGGGGCCGCCGCGGGAACGGCGGCGGGTGGCCTGGGGATATCGGCCTGGCCTGTGACGTAGGCGATAACCTGTTCGAGGTCGGCGGTGACCTGGGCGAGGGTATCGCCGAAGATATTGAAGCGGACGGACATGTCATCGACCTTGACTGAGTTTACCTCGATGTGAAAGCGTGAACCGTTGGTGGCCATAGGTAATTTCTCCTTAAAGTATATTTGTGCCCGTGATAACGCCCACGGGCAAGGCGGCAAGGCTAATGGATAAACTGGTTTAGGAAAACGACCAGGGCTTTTGCCTCGGCAGCACTGAGGATAATGACCTTTGCCTTTGAGAGATCATCCCGTAGCCAGCGATTGATGATAACAAAGCTATCATCATCCTTTTTAACCTCGGTCATTTCGAAGCGGTCTGCTGTCAGGACTGCTTCGGTGACAAGCGACATGGACATATTGCCTCCTTTACAAGATACCCTGGCGATCGACCTGGCTAACCGGCGCTGTTTCAACAATAACAGCCTGCGCTCCTCGCCCAGGGGGCAATGGCAGGACTCGACGCAGAGCCGCTTACATTTGGCTGACCTGCCGCATTTACCTTTCAAAACCGACCTCCTTTTCATTTTTACCCTTACCTTTTTCTTAGCGGAGCACTCTTCCCGCAAAACGTACGGCCGCAGCCGCGAATGCAAGGGGTAAAAATAAAAAAAGTTATTTCGAAACGATACATACGGATAAGCGATGGACGTTGGACGGCCCGGCAAGGGAACTTTTTTTATTTTTAGGCTTCAGCCCCTGCCCCTTGCATATCGGTTTTGCGGGAATATAATCAGGCTCCGGAAAAAGGTAAGGTGATCCTACCTTAAGTACGTTCTCCTGTGGCCTGCGGATGGAGATGCCTCCGCTTAGCGGCGACAAAGAACAATACTTAAATAGCCGTGCAGCCTGACCAACGTGGCAAAGAACGGGAAGGAAAATAAAGAAACGGGGATGGGTTGGGGGAATAGAGGATGGGATTTTACAATCGGCCGCGCCCGACTTATTACCGGCGCGGCTGCCTCTCCTCGTTCGTTCCCCGGGGGATTGGGGGGAACAGGAAACAGCATAAATAGCTGATGTGGCTGACCCCCGCGGTAATGCAGGCGGAATGAATAGCATCATGGCGCTGCAGGCCGGACGGCAGAGCACCGGTGACGGCGGCAAAGCGGAATGAGCGGCTCCCCATTACCAGCCGCATCATGGAGCGGAGAGCGCGGGCAATGGGGGCGTAAGCGGAGCGAAGCGGGAGCACGCCGCCATTGCCCAGCAGCGTCCGCTTAGTTCACGGGTGCGACCCAGTTCCGGCCGGGCATTTCCGCTCCCTTGAAGAGCTGCGACGGTGTAGCCAACACGCGCGCCGCTCCCTGATTACCCGCGGCGCTTGCGTGGTTGGCGAAACCGGGCCTGCGTCCGTTCCGGCAAGCGGAGCGGACCCCGCGGAGCGGCGGACGGCGGCAGGCAGCAGCGTTCAGCCACATGAGCGATTAACTAACTGCTGTTTCCAGATGGGGTAAATAAATCCGCCAACCATATTGATTACTTCAGAGAATCCCTCCGGGGTGGATGGGTGGGGCGGTCCCTTCCCGCGGGAGTAGCCAGCGTCCGCCCGATCATTACCTGCGGCGCGGCACTCCAGCTTGTCCCGCGCCGTTCCCCCAGGCCTCATACAAAAGGACGAACATCGAAGCATAGCAGCCTTCAAATAGGGTCTTAAAAGGCCTGATATCACACCAACGTGATACAGCTTGGCGACAATGTTGAAACAGCGAAACTGGTTTCACCAAAAAGAAAAAATCGCTGATTAACTACTATGACGATAAGGAACACTGCAACGCTTATGCAGGGCGCCGCAGCCGGATGATTAACATTGCCAATGGTGGCAACCTTAATGGAAGAGGATGGCGTGACGGTCACGGGACGGATACTGACGGTAACGGTACCGTAACGCTACAGTAACGCTACAGTAACGTTACGGTAACGCTTCTGACGGCGGGAATAAGAAAGGCGGCAACGGCCTGGGTCCATGGGGGGCGGGGCGGGGTGGGGTTGAAAGGTTCGCTGTTCACTGGGATCCGCAACGGTTGACGGGAGCCGCCACGATTCGTGGGTATGCTTTGCGGGGTGGCGATGGGGGTGGGGCGTAGCCCATTCGTTCGTTCGTGTCGCTGCGTGCGGGCGGACGTACGACGTACCTGGCGGGGCGTGGGATCAAGGGGCGAAAGGCCGGCGGTGCGGACGGGCGGCCGGCAAGGGGCTTGCGGGGCGGGGGGTTCCCTTGCGGGTTCACGGGCGGCGCTGCGGTTCATGGACGGCGGGCGGGTTCGCACCAGTTAGCGGCAGGTCGGTTCGCTTCGGTCCGCGGCGATTCGTGGTTGACGGGGCGGTTGGGGGTGGGGAGGTACGGTCTGGGGTTGAGAGCGTGTGACCAGCGGCGGTAGCTTCGCACAGCTCCGGGGCGGGGCGGCAGCGTTACTTACAATCAGCAAGCTGAACCGGCTCATTTTGACCCCCCGTCAATCTTTTTAACAACAACAATATCTTTACTTATATCAAGTGTGTACAGTGAACGGCGAAATGGTAAGAAACCATGATTATGCTGGAAGGTAATAGCATCGTAAAAAGCGACATAAACCGGCGGAACCACTGCACAGTAAATCATACATTGACAATCAGGTAACATTTACATAAGATTGCCCCCGCAGAATAATCGTTGAGAAAGAGGTACAGGCAGTGGAGCACAAAATAGGATTTTGCACCACGCCAGATGGCGCTCGAATAGCGTATTCAACCTTTGGGCAAGGTCCCGCGATTGTATTGCCTCCCGCTTATTTTCAAACTATAGGGTTTTTGGATTTACTACCGGAAGCTCGCGATTATTTTGAAGACTTTGCACGCTATCACACTGTAGTGGTATATGACATACGGGGAACCGGGTTATCTGACCGCAACCGGACCATCTTTACCCTGGAGTCAGAACTCCAGGACCTGGAAACGGTTATCAACCATCTTGAACTGGATAAAGTGATATTGATGGGCCACTCCATGGCCGGGCCTGTGGCCATCGCTTATGCGGCCAAACATCCGGAGCGTGTTACTCACCTTTATTTTTATGGGAGCTATGCATACTGCGGGCAATTTCTTCCAGATGAGGTCAAGTCATCCATCTTCTCACTGTTGCGCCAGCAAAATAATTGGCTCGGTATAAGGTCTTTTTTAAGCCTTATGATGCCCCAGGTCAGTACTGATGAGTTGGAACTATTTGTGGCAATTAATAAGGAGGTAACCACACCTGAGAATTATGCCCGCTTGATTGAAATGCTCTATACGCTTGATGTAACCGACCTCTGCCCGCTCGTTAAGGCCCCTACGCTCGTTATACACCCCAGGGGCGATTTGATGATTGATTTCAGGGCCGGGCTTGAGCTTGCATCCTTGATCCCCAACGCACGTTTTGTACCGTGGGAGGGCAGTCACTGGTCCCCCATCCGAGATACAGAACTACGACGGGTAATACATGAATTTCTGGGCGACCCCGTCCGAGATGATAAGGACAAGGAGACCGCTCTTGCATCGGCAAAGGAAACAGGTCACGATGTATTTATCAGCTTTGCTTTCCCAGATAAGCAGGCTGCTGCCAGGATTTATGCCTATTTAAAGAGCAATGGCATTAATCCCTTCTGGTGCGAGGAACTTGCGGCAGGCGAAGATTATCCACAACTGCTGGGCGAAGCCATCAGGAACAGCAGCTCGTTTTTAGTGGTGGTATCAAATGCTTCTGATAACTCAGCCTCGGTTAGAAAAGAAACCACAATTGCCCATAACAATAAGAAACCCATCATACCCGTACGAATAGAGAACATATTACCGAAAAATCTGGAGTATTTGGTAGCAAGCAGCCTGTTTTTCGATGCTTTTCCCCAACCACTGGAGCAGCATCTTCCCAAACTGACAGGCGGTATTAAAAAGATAATCGGCTGGACTGAACCCCTAAAACTGGACGAATGAGGTTAATGATTACTGGTCTGGATTGCTACGGATGGGCTGGATATTAATCTGAGCTTCCCTGAGCACATTCATATGGCGATCAAGTACGGCCTGATTTTGCTCGATGGCTGTCATGCGGTCGCTCACGTTTAAGAACAGGACCACCTGTAATACGATAGCCAAAATCAGTGCAGCCAAAATGATTATTTGAATGATGGAATACATTTTATTATTCATCCGCTGTGCCCCCCGATATATTATAACCAATAAAGCGCAGTTGCTTAAGATACCTTTACCCATATCATGGATGAGGCAAAGGTGGCGGGATGGCGCGAAACCAATATGGTCCGGAAACTAATTTCAGAGCAAAAAGCGACATAAATCGATAGACCCTGGGGATACTGCGGGGATAGAATGCGGGCGAGGTGAAAAATATGAAAAAAAGAGAAGTCAACAATGAGACAATGCTGATGGCGGCTATATTTGGTCCCTGGCCTCCAGAATCTAATGAGCGATACTACGATGAAATCAACGGGATCAGTTTACACGATGCTTTGATAGATGCGGTTAATAGCGTTGAAGGACAGAATGAGACTAAGGTCAGGGCAGTGATAATAGAAAGATTTGGTTTAATCGACAGGCGAACTAAAACGCAAAAAGAAGTTGGACAAATACTAAATGTCTCAAGATCAAGAATTGGACAGATTGAAATCTCGGCAATGAGAAGAATACGCCACCCAGCACGCTCTTCAAAGCTAAAACCATATATCAAATAAAAATGTACTATCCAAGGATTGCCACGGCCGCTGCGGCGGCCTCGCAATGACGTTTTTGGGGGGTGGGATCACGGCGCGCAGAGGTCGAGGGTATGGCGGTAGATGCCCTGGCGGGTGTCGTACTCAAAAATGTAGCCGTTGACGCGGTAACTGGTATCCTGGTTGGCGACCTCGTCATAAACTGACAGCACGTCCCACAATTCAAGGCCGCAGTGGGGCGGAATGGTCATAGTCCCGTGCTTTCCTTCCAAGCGGGCGGCGGCGAGCAATGCCGCGGCAACGGCGGACGCTACGGCGGCGGACGGGATGGCCGGATCGTGGCGGACGTCGAGCCGCTCGCCGACCAGGTCAACATCGGCCTGGGTGATAGCATTACCCGACACATCGGCGCCGGTGGCATCCTGACCAATAATAAAGATGCGGTTAATATCGGGAGCGTCAATACTATACACTGCTGTGATTATAACATGGAAAACGAAGCGTATTACGGCCGGTGAACCGAAGGCCGCCGTCGAAGCGATGCCTATTAAAAGTAAATGCCCCTGGGAAAGCAAAGCAGTTCCGAAGGTGGTTGACCTGGCGAAACCCGACGGCGCGATAAGCTGGCGATTGCGGACTATGGAAGTGCCGAAGGCCGCTGACCTGGCTATTGCTGCAGAGGTAATATGCAGGTCGAGCCATGGTTCGCCGACGGCTGCCGTCGGGTCGAGGCTTGATAGTGACAGAAACTGCTGGGGTTTTAAGATAGGAACGCCGAATGATGCGGATGGGATGCGCGGGGTGGGGATAAGATAAAACCTTAACCGTGGTGTGCCGAAGGCCGCGGCTGGATCGGTGGGACCGGGGGTAATGACCTGGTTGTAAATTAAAGCGGGCGTGCCGCAGGCCACTGACGAAACGATACCTGCCGGCGCCAGGCGGCCAAGCTGGCTGATGCCTGCTGTCCCGAAGGCCACTATGCTATTGATGCCAGGGACAGTGATGTTGAAATTGAGCTTTGAAATTCCGAAGGCCGCTACGCTGGCGATGGCGGCGGCGGTGATGGTGAAATTGAGCTTTACCGTTCCGAAGGCGGCACCGCTGGTTATGGCTGACGGTGCGAGGATCTTGCCCTGGCTTACATCTGTTGAGCCGAAGGCGGCGCTGCTGCTGATACTGCCGGGCAAGAGGTAGAGATTTAATTTGGTAGTGCCGAAGGCGACTGAGGTGATGATACTGCCAGGGGTGATAGTCTGATTGGGTATGACCTCGATATAGGCCATATAGCACACAGCGGAAGCTGCAGCGTAATAAAAACCCTTATTACCGTCAGACTGGTAGCTATCAGTGGCAGAAAGATAAACATATACCCGCAGATCATCTATTTCGGACTGTGTTAAATCACCGGTGTAGGTAAGGTAATTCCAGCCCGAAACACCTGCGGCAGAGGCAAGTTCAGTAGAACCTGTATAAAGCTTGATGGTGGCGGAGGCTAATCCATTGCCATAAGAGCCAAGGTTGAAACCGAGGTAGAAACTGCCAATTATTTTATTTATGGTAGCTGGCCGGGTGAAAGTGCCACAGGAGCATAAATCAGACCCGCTAAAAGGGGTACCAGCTCCGTTGGACTGGGCATAAACATAATCACTGGTATCGAGGGTCGATTCGTCAATTAAGGCGTAATGGGATGAGCCTGCGCTGCAATACAGACTACAAGTTACATCTCCATCAGGCCTTAATACAGCCATTTAAGGCGTCCAGGCTAAATCAAACGGAGCCTTCTCCAAGGGGATAAAGTAGTCGTGATAATAACCGTGACCCGGAGGGCACATTGCATAGAATTTGTTATCGAAGATGCTAAGATGCGTAGGTTTACCGTGGCCTGAGATTTGCGACGCTTTTGTTTGCTTTGTATCGCTAATCTTAGGAGGACGGATGCCCAGGCGCAAGCCTTTAAGGACTATGTGATACCATAGCTCGGGATTCAACTTAGTGGGTGTAGTTTCGGCGCAAGATGCAGCGCCCCAATTTACCTTGCAGGGCGGTACGGCATCATAGCCTTTGCATTTGTCACACTCCCCACGCAGCGTGTAAATCTCACGCATGAGCTGCATACACATAGCATTATTGAATTCCTCAAGCTCATGGCGAGCTTCCATGCCGTGAGTCCAGAAAACCTTGTAAAAGGCATCGAAATCCTTTTCCGACTTCTCTTTGACGGCCTTGAATTTATCCCATGCGGACCTAAGCTCCAGCAGCTTGTTGATATCTGACTGTTCCATGGCCACCCTCCTATACCCGGCTTATAATTTGAATATCTTGTTAGCGCCGCTGTCCCAGGTAATGGTGATATCGCCGCCGTTAGGAGTGCAGGGCAGGCCGGTAGCAGTATCAATGCAGGCAATGAGCTGGGAAGTGCTGGCTGTGCCGCTATCGCGGTAGATGATGATGTATTCGAACTGGTCGCCGGTTACGCCGGTAATGGTGATATCATCGGCGTCAAACACGCCGCCGGTGGTGGTCTTATTGGCAAGGTTGCCGGACGTGCCGACACGCGCACCTGCGGGGATATCATCAAGGAAATCATGGGCGGCGAGGTCCAGGGTATAGTCAGCGCTATCGACCAGGACGACCTTGATATTGTCATCCAGCATGTCGATGTCTTTGTCCAGGAAGGCCTTAAGGGCTTTGGCGAAAAGTGCTGAGGCCATACTATTTACTCCTTATTTACCTGGATAATCCGGGGCTTTATCGGTGATAACACAGGTACCGTTTTCGCAGACGGCATACTTCATAGGCACGGATGCCGCGCCTGCCCTATAGGAAAGGACGCAGGCACAGACGGCGATGAAGGCAACACAGAACCAGACAAATAAATCTTTCATATTTCACTCCTATTTACAATTAGATTGCTTCGCTCCGCTCGCAATGACGAGGAGAGAAGCGGGCGCACCTGAAGGAACGCCCCTACGTTTATAGGTGCCGCGCGGGCGGCCGGTATTTATACGCGGTTTAGAATCGAAGGATCCCGGCGGGCGGCCAGCGCGGGGGCGTGGGGAAGCGCAGCCCGCGAAATCCCCGAGTGGCAGATGAATGGGGTCAACGCGGGGCAAGATCAGAAGCTGACCTTTATAGACAGGATCGCCCTGCAAATCCCAGCGTGAATCGCAAGAACGGCAGATAGAACCGAGGCAACGCAGGCCATCGATGAGGAAATGATCCATAGTGGTGGTGCCCCTGCATACAGGGCAGCGGGTGAAGGGCGAGGGCAGGGACAGGGTGGGACTTGGGGTTGGGGTCGCTACTGGTAGGGATTGCATTGGTTACCTCCTTAATTTATTGCGGAAACCTCAAATAGTAGGTGATGCTATCGGTAGCCTGGGGATAGACAATATAGGCTGATAAACCAACGAAAAAGATGACATCAGGGACGAGGGACAGAAGCTGGCGGAGGACGGCAGCGCCGTTCTCGCCTGAACTGACAGAGAAACGTGGATATGTTCCGGTGATATCAGAGCTGCGGGACTTATAGCTTAATGTGCCGCCGACGGCCTTAACGATAAGCTCGGCGATATCGTAAACCGTTTTATCATTGGTGGATGAATTCCATTCAACAGGCTTTGTGAAAGCATAGCGCTGCAGCAATGCCCAGGCGTCAATGGCATGGATGGCGAAATAACTTTGACCAGGGGCGCGGGAATACTCAAGGCTCTCGATATAATACTTACCGACGACTGATAACAGGTCTGATGATGTCCTGTAACCAATGGAGAGAGTGACCTCGCTTCCACGCTTCAAGGCGGCGGCGAGGTTCCCGATGCCGGTCCCGATGGTGTTATAAGTGCCTTTGGAATTATCCAGCACCACTTCCAGGGCAGACGGACGTAGAGAAGCTACCTGCTCCTTGGTGGCGATAATGTGAGCTGCGGGTACGGCGTAGGCTGTGCCGGCGCCGCTACCTGCGGTGGGCGGCGCCCAGCTCCCGGGAAGCCCCGTGCGCCAGACCTGGTTGGGGGCGGTGGCATAAAGATATGTTCCATCACATGCAATAGCGAGGCCCTGGGTGGCCACAGCATTTAAAGGGAAAGCCTTATACCAGTCCATATCCTTGAACTCTGTACCAGGGCGGAGACGGTAAAACCAGGGGGAATTATCCTTGGCGAATGAGAAAACCGCGCCGAGTGAGCTGTGATAACAGATAAAAGGGTCATCCACGGCGAGATTGTCGGCAGCGCGCAGCTCATTTACTGCTGATACGCGTTCATAATAGGTAGGCTCCGACTTCTTGCGCATGGATTGAGTGCGCCATGTCCTGAGGCGCGTCTGGCCCGCGAAATCCACCTTGGCCTTATAAGAATTGACATACTCCCAGCCTGACCAGGTACCTGCGGTGTACTGGTCGCCATCGCCGTAGATGCCGCGCACCAGGCGGATATAGGCACCGTCCAGGATAAGGCCGAGGATATTCCAGTCGCCGTCATGGTAGAGGGCAAGTGCGGAAAGCGCGAAGTCACCACTGATCTGGCCGAGGCCGGTTGTCCAGGTGCCGCCGACACGCCGCTGAATATACAGGGAAGTGGGATCATTAAAATCAGAGGCATGGACAACGGCAAGGTCGCCGTTAGACTTATAGGCGGCTGCAATGCCTCTTTCACCCGGACGGGCATTGGACATTGACACCCAACTACCCCAGGTCGAGCCGCTATTGGAACTCTCCCTGCGGTAGAGATTTACGGCATCATCAGAAAATACAACGACATTCGTGCCCTGCGCGGCGATGGCGACCTTGGAAGTAGCAGGAATAGAGCCGAGATTAGTCCACGATGCGGTCCAGTTACTTGAACCGCTGGGGGACGTGACGCGCTGGAAATAAGCCTTGCTGCTCTCAGCCTTAACACGGCAAATAGAGCCATCGGAAGGGATGGCGAGGGCATGATTAACTCCCAGGGCGGTGCTATCCCCCACGGCGGTAAGCCGCTCCCACAGGAAGGCAGACCATTGCAGGGCGGCGGCGTCCACGGCGGCGGGGTGGCCATAGGTAGCAACCTCGACTTTGATTAGCGGCCTGCGGGTGGCCTTTTTCTGCTCGTCGGTAAGGGCGGTGGAGAGTGTTCTCATTTCTTCAATAAATCCATATCGCGACGGACGGTGCGCTGGGATACTTTCAGAAGGGCGGCGATCTCCTTGAGCGTCTTGCCCTGCTTATGCAGAGCATCCACTTCAATTGCCCTTTGCAGTAAACGCACGTTCTGCTTGAAAGCGGGCATATCTTCCAGGCAGACGGGCAAAGGACAATCAAGGCAAACGGGGAACAATTTGCAGCCGCGATCCTTATGATCTACAACAAGCGGGTCTTTGGGTTTGCGCAAAATACAGCCTCCTTTATTCGTAGCGCCGCCAGGATCCTGACGGCGCTACGATCACTTAAAGTAATTTCACGTAATCCCAGCCGACCTGGGTGGGGGTGAAAGCACCGCCGCCGTAGATCGACCAGTCCACGGTATTGCCGGAAAGCTGGGCGAGGCCATCCTGGGCGGTGTAAATATCATTGAAATAGGAAACGAGGTTGCGCAGCTCCTCAAAGGTCTTGTCAGAGCAGGTCAGGTTGTTGGCCTTCTCGTAGTCCTTTTTGAGTTTGAGCATATAACCGTGGTAATTGGCGGCCTCCGCCTGGGTGGGGGGCTTGGGGAGCTTGGTCTGGTACTTGAAGGCCTCGCTGAAAAGCTCGACGGCCTTATCGACCAGGCGTTTGGCTTCGCTTAAACGCTCCGTGCGGGGAACTTCGCGCAGGTCAAAGCGGGTAACCAGGGGGTAGAAATAAAAGGCCCTGCTGATAGGAGTAACTTCCACGCCATCCTTTCTGCAGGATTCCTCCGCGGCGCCGATGGCGGCATCGATATCAAACGGTATATAAGGCGGAGCTGCGGGGGCGGTGGCCAGGGCGGCGGGGTTGACCTGCTTTACGGGCTGTGAAGTAGGTGCGGCGGGTGCGGCCGCAGGCGCAGAGGCGGGTTGGAGCACCGGCAAAACACCGGCAAGCTGAAGTTCTTTCCTGGCGGCGATCTTCTGGCCGTCGGTTATGGTCCGTACAATGACGAAGATGATGTTTGCGAACTGCGGGATGGCAGGGATAAGCAATGCATTAAAGAACTGGGTAATGCTCTCTGCCTTGGCGGGGTCGGTAACGAACAGCAGGATGATGGTCAGCGCCATGCTGAAAGCGGTGGTGAGTAACCTTACGTAGCCGTCCAGTGGTTTAGTATCCATTATTCTTTTTTTCTCCTTACTTTTTAATCAGATTGCTTCGCTCCGCTCGCAATGACGATAGCGGGCATTATATGAGCACGCATAAAGCGGTAGGTACCTGGCGGCCGGCCGCGCGATAATGGCCGGCAAGGTGACGGGCGGCATTGATGATGATCTGAGGGTCGGCGATGACGCGGCGGCCTTCGTCGCCATAGCGGGACAATAAGAGGACGGCCTTTTCAAGAAGCTGCCAGTCAACGGTACGCTCAATACCGATATGACCGGACAGGGCACGAATGACCTGCTTATTGTGATGAGGTAGCTGCCATTGGGCAGGATCCTGGGAGTCCATGATGGCGAAAGCCTGCAGGGGGAGGCCGTCCTTGAACAGGATTGCAGGCGCACTTTTGGGGGTACTGACAGTTTTACGTTTTGGCATCGTTACTCCTCTGCGGACATAGCCGTCTGTTTAAGCTTCTTGAAGTTGTAGGTCTTGACCATCTGGAGCTGCTCATAGAACTGCTCAAACATGGCCCTGGCCCAGAAGTTGTAGTCCTTGTTGACCTTCTGGCCACCGGTATTGGCCATATTGACCTGGTACTGAGCCTGAGAACTTACGGCATAGGCCACGGCGCCGATGGCGATGATATGGTCGTGAACGGTGGGGATGGTGGAAGTGGTACTTAGGGTATGCTTCTTGAACCAGTAGATATTGCAGTGCTCGCCATCACCGACATAGCCATCCAGGAAAGTGATCAAATCCCCCCAGACGGTGAAGCGGCGCGCGGGGTAGGGCTGGGTATCGATGGGATGCTCCACTTTCACAACATCGAGGCGGTCGGTGAGCGTGGAGATGTCGATGGTGTTGTCCTGGTCGACGGTGTGGAGGGTGGAAGTAAGCTGAACCAGCGGCACGAACTCTGAATACATGAGCACGGCCTTTTCGATGGCGCGGTCGATCTCGTTATCGGTCCAGCGATAATTGGAGCTATCCTCGTCCTTGAGATCACGGCGGACGTTTGTGCGCATGGAAGTTAAAGTAGTCATTTTCTTATCAGTCCCTTATCAAGTTTTGCAGGGGGGCGGCCGGTGGGTGAGGCCGGCCGCTCCCAAAATCAAAAAGGAGGTGTACCTTAACAGGGTGTATCACTCCCTATTAAGCAGTTGCGTCGGCGCGCATGAGCAGGTTGATCAGGGCATCGGTCGCATTGAGCATATAGCCGATGATGATATTGCAATCGCCGGACGTGCTGGGGGCGGTTTCTGTGATGCAGCCGTAAGATGTGCCCTCCGCGACATAGACGGGATTGCCGGCCGTTCCGCCGGTATAGCCGCGTACTACGGCCTCGCGGGCAACGGGGATAACATCGCCGCTGGCTCCACCTTTAAGGGCAACCAGGCGGCCATGGATGGCGGTGCCGACGGTGGCAAGGGCGCGCTTCCATCCGCTGGAATAGCCGAGGATATCGCCCTCCTTGCAGGCCTCCGCCAGCGTGACGGTAGGGGCCTGGGGGGTCATGGGATGGGCGATTATATTGCGGGTCCCGGGATCTGCAAAAGCCATTTTCGTTACTCCTAAATTTCGTTAGACCAGGCCGATCAGAGCCGCGGCCTTAACGTTGGAAAATAGGCAAAGGCCGGCATACATCTTGATGCGGGTGCGGGTGGCGTCCTTGGTTTCCATATCGCCGATCTTGACGATCTGAAGGCCACCAGGGCCGGTGAGGCCGCAGACTCCATCCTCGCCAAAAGACAGGGCGTAGATGGTGTGAGAAGCGCCGCCCGTAACAGCGGTTTCGACCGAGCCGCTGACGGTATGGGTTTCCTTGATGAAATCTGAGACTGCAATGGGCACGCCATTGTAGGCCGGGACCTGCAGGCCGAGGACGTTGGTCCATTCGAGATTATTGCCTGCTGCCCTGGCCAGGGCGGTGATCTGCCTGCGGCCTTTGCGGCACATGAGCAGGAGGTCGGGCTTGCCGCCTTTCACGGCATCGCAGAGCTGATCGAGCATGGCGAGGGTAAGGGTAGCGCCGCCGGAAGCGCCCGCAGCGATGAGCTGGTCGGAAGCAGTGCCGGTGGCAATGAGCTTAACAAGACCGTCGAACTGGTTGGGATAGGTAGTGTTATCGCCGTAAACAAGCTTGTCCTCAAGCTCGTTCTTAATAGCCTTGGCGGTCAATTCGATGACCGCGCTCTCGATATCATTGATATTGGAGCGGGTCTGGCGGACGTAATTGTCCACGTCGGCGTTCTGGCCAAGTATGGCCAGGGTGGCAGTCTTCTGCGTGAAGGTTACGGCCGGTGAAGTGCTCCAATCGTCATTGACAGCGTGCCATTCGGCGGTGGGGAGGGTGGTTTCGCGGTTATAGGTGAGCGCATTGCCGTTGATCTCGATCCACGGCATGAGCGAAAGCAGGGGGGATTCTTTGATGATGGTCTCGATGACGCCCTGCTTCATAACGTCATTGCTGAGTTTGGCATATTCGGTGAGGGTAGTACCCATTTATTTCTTGTCCTCCTGAATTGCGTACTTAATTTTCTCCCTGGCGGAAAGGCCGGAAGTGTCGGGTCCGGAGCGCTCGGGGGCGCCGGCCGGGATGATAACGGACTTGATATCGGCCTCAATCTTTGAGCGAACTTTGTTGGCGAGGTCGAGTATCTTGGCCGCGGCGGTATCCAGGTCCGGTATAGTTGCGCCCGGCAGTAAATCCTCGGTAAACAGGGGGTTGGAACTGACCAACAGCTTGCGGTAGGCGGTGACGGCGCTATCATGCGAACCCTGTAAAGCGATAAAATCTACCTGCTTTGCCTCGGCAGTCTTTTTCATGGCCTCGACATCTTTAACATATGCGTCGAGTGTGGCATTAAGACTGGCGATGCGCTCGTTAAGGGCTGCCTCGAACTCCGGGCCATGAGCAGTAGCCGGCACGGGGGTGGGGGGCGTGGTAGGGGGCTGTCCGGTGTTTTCCATTACGGGGGTATTTTCCTCTGGCATAAAGTCCTCCTATCCTAAAGCGGCTGCTCCATATCGGCGGCGGTAACTCTCTCTCTCGGACCGCCGCGGGTGGACATCGCCTTAAAATCGTTATTCATCTGCAGGATGGCCCTGCGCTCATCCATACACTTCCCGAACTCAATCTCGGGGTCGCGCACACCCAGGTTATCCATGGCGGTGCGGCGGGAATGGACGAGGCTCTGGACAAGAAGCTGCTCGTTTTGCGCATCCCTGGCCCTGTCCTGGGGAAGCACCTGCCCCCAAAGCACGCGCTGGGCGATGCGGGTAAGGTCCTTGCGCATGAACTTGGCCCATAGCTTCAAGATAAGCTGGTTGCGGCGCTTATATACGTTGGTGCGGATCAGGCGCTTGCGGCGCACCTTTTGAAGCAGCGATTGCAGCTCCACTTCCAGCGCAACTCCCGACAGCTCTTTTTCGATGCCGCCGTAGGCCGCCCTGGGGGATTCGCTGATATCGTGCATCGTCCTGTAAATCAAATCTATATAGTCGATATGCAGGCGAATGCCTCCGCCCTGCAGCATATCCAGCAAATAGGCTTTGGTATCCGGCGGTATATTCCAGACCGCACCCGGCCTGACGGCGATATCCTCGGACGATTCCACGCCCTCAAGAACGGCTATGGGATTGCCGGATACTTCGAGTATGCGAGAGAGCTGGGATAGGGCTCGGTTAAGCTCACGCTGCGGCTCAAACAATGACGGGACGTCGGATACCCCCCAGAACTGCTTGGGCTTGCGCAGGTTGGGGTAGATGATGAAGGGGATAAAGCCGTAGGGGTTCGGCTTCTTCTCGATGACGTCGTTATCGATATAGAGCAAAAAATCCTTATCGGTCCACAGTTCCGTGACCGCGGCTATCTTTTTCTGAAGGGTGCGCTTGTAGATAAGAGCGATCTCGTCGGCGGAAAGCTGATAGCGGCTGACGACCTTGTAAACCTGGTTGAGGTCGTCGCCCTTCCACCAGGCGAAGAGGCCGTTGACATCCGGCGCGGTGATACGGACGCGCTTCTCGATGGCGTCCCACGTCACCTTATAGCAGCCATCGCCCAGGATGGCGGTGTCTATCTCGGTGGTGTAGTCCAGCTCCGAAGCGTTATTCTGGTCGAGAACCGTGTAGATGAGATCCTCGGCAATCTTAGCGGCGTCGGGATCCGCGCCCGGCAAAGGCTCGAAGGCGTAATTTATTTCGTTCATTAAAAAGCTGGTGATCTTATCCACGGCGATCTTGGAATAGTTAAATACGAGCTGGCGGTTCCGGCTGGTGCGCTCCCACTGGCTGCCGTTGTAGAAATCCAGGGCGGCCTTGTAAGCGGTGAAGCGCTCGCGGTCGAGGTTGGCCAGGTCGGACGGCTTAAACTCAGTCATTGCGCTGGCCTCCCACAGCGATGCGGGGCCGGCTGTTTTCGGCTGCCTTGACACAGAGCGCGAGGCTCATTAAATAATCATCATGGCCCTCAAGCGGGTCAACATAGAAGTTAATAGTCTGGTTGGGGCGGTAGTTGCTCCTGGCCTTCTCCATCTCCAACATGAACTCGGCGAACTCCCGGCTGCCGTCCCCGGAGTAGCACTGGACACGTCCCGAATTCACGAAGGCGATAAGGTCGAAGCCAAGCTGCGACTTGGAGTGCTGGGTGAACTTGAAGGGCGTCACGCGGGAGCCGCAGGACTGCTGAAGGAAAGAGGCCAGCGGCTCGCCGATGCCGGTGGCATCGCAAAGGACGCGGCTGCAGTTCCACTTATTGCGGACGATATCGACTATCTGCGGGTGCAGCACGTGGTGAGGGGTGCCTATCCAGGCGTAATGCTCCACGACCTTGACCGACGGCTCCTTTCCCCCGTTGAAGGACACAGCACCGATGGTGATAACCGTGGCGTCGCGCTGGGGTCGGGTGAGCACCAGGCCGTCGAGCTGCTCATCCTGACCGGCATAATCGATACCAGCGACGTAGATGGTCCCCTCAACACGGGAACGCTGGCGGGCATGGGTGCCCGTAATTTGAGCAAGTTGAGCGCGGTTGAAGAGGCGGCCACTGGCGGGGAGGGGCAGGAGGCGGTACTGGGTGCGAAAGAGCGGATGGTCCTCGCCCAGGCGCTGGCGTTCGGACTCCACGAAAGTGGCATAACCGGGGTTGCAAGCCGCGACCTCTTCCCACGGAAAGCGGAAGTGGCGCTTGACGCCGTCCTCGGCTTCGAGGTCAAGGTTGAGCCGCTTGGTCTGCTCCAGCAGGGTGCCGTCATCCCAGGTGGTGCCGTAATGCACAGTGGTAGCATTGGTGGAGCTGGCCATGGGCCGGAACTCCTTGGAATACTTATCCTGGTTGATGTCCTGCGACTCATCCACTTCCAGCAGGAGGTCGGCGGTGTGGCCGACGACGTTGGAGCTTTCATCGGCGGAGAGGAAGACCTGGCGGGCGGCCCCCAGCCTCATAATATATCCATACTCGGCCTGCCAGATGCCGTCGTAGCCGAATTCGTCCAGGCGGTCCTTCAGCCGGTTCATGGATATGAGGGTCTGCGGTTTGAAGGTGGGGGAACATTTGATGGAAGTGCCGCCTTTAGCAATAAACATCGTCAACAAAAGAACCTCTATATGCGCTGAAAGCTCGTTCTTTCCGCCCTGGCGGGCGATCTCAACCGAAAAAGTAAGGCCTTTGCCGAGCAGGATGCTGTCGAAAATAGCCCGGGCGACTTCCTGCTGATACGGTCGTAATTCCATCTGCTACTGAATAATTGCCTTTATTCCCAGCGGGACGGCGATATCCGTGAGCACCTTGGTGATGGCATCCTTGAGCGACCTGTTGCCCCCTGTACTGATCTGGAACCTGGTGCGCACCATGCTGGTAAGGTTGGTCATGGCTAGCATCTGAAGGTCTATGCGCTCCGGGTGCTCGTTCATGAGCGTGAGAAGCTTAACGCGCATGAGGGCTATTTCCTCGTCAAGACCTTCAACTTCGCGGGCCTGGTCAAGCTGAAGCTTCTGAGCTTCGTCAAGAACCCGGCTGTAAAACCCATGCTTGCGGGCGTTCTGGTTGCCCCTGGGGGCACCTATCGGCTTCTTTTCCGTCATGAATCACTTTGAGCATGCCATAGACGATTGCCAGAGCTGCCAGCTCGTAATTCCCTTCTTGAAGTGCTTTCTCGAGTAAAGACATGTGCGTTGATTAGCATAATAGCACATATGTACTAATTTAAAAAGGGGGTTTTGTCACAGGGGCGATTAATAATATTTTTCGAGGTGACTATGACTTATTTTCAATTACGGTAAGCAATATTGGCTATGCAACAAAGTGTGAGGTACACGGTCAAATTCAAGGCTACATCAGCATCAGTACCTACCAGGTGACCGTTTTGCTAATGGTCATTTGGCCCTGCGGACTGATCCTAAGAATCACACAAGTTTAAACTCGTACCTGCCGCTTTTGAAGAGCTCCAGGCAGGCATCCACAGCGTCAGGATCATACAGCTTGCCCTTGTTCTTGGATATTTCTTCAAGTGCCTTATCAATACCCAGTGCCGGACGGTAGGGGCGGTGTGAAGCCATTGCTTCAATCACGTCTGCTACAGCCAGAATTTTGGCTTCTAAAAGCGTATCGTCGCCCTTTAAGTGATTGGGATAACCTGAACCATCCAGCCGTTCATGGTGCTGCAAGACGGTCTTAGCAATATTACAAGGTAAGTTCATGCCTTTGACAATATCGAAGCCGGCCTGGGCATGAGTCTTTATCAGGCTAAATTCCATATCCGAAAGTTTCCCCGGTTTGCTGAGGATATCAGAAGGAACATACATTTTCCCGATATCATGGATTATTGCCGCAGTCTTTAGCTGGTCAATACGTGCATTTTCCAACTTCATTTCGCCGGCTATGGCAATAGCCAGGTCGGCCGCTTTATGCTGATGGCCTGCAGTATACGGGTCCCTCGTTTCCACGATTTTGACCATGGTATTGATGGCGTCGTTCAATGTCTTTTTCAGGGATTCATAACTATTAGCCAGTTTATCTTCAGCCCGCTTGCGCTCGCTGATATCCCTGGCTTCGGCAAGGATGGATACGGGCCTGCCATTTTCATCCCGGATGAGACTGAACTTACTTTCAGTCCATATGGTCGTGCCGTCTTTGTGGTAATACTCGATATCTAAAGTGAAGATAGGATTGTAGGCCGGGTCGGACTCCACCCTGGATATCTCCTCTGATAATATTGCATACGCTGTCCTGAGTGATTCCGGTGTGAGTTGACTCTCCAGCGGCATTTCAACCATCTCCTGCAGGGTGAAGCCACGCAGCTTTTCCGCAGAGGGACTCAAGTAAGTGGTCTTAAGGTCCATATCCAGGAGCCTGACTACATCCGTTGTGTGTGCGGCCAGGAGGCGGTATCGTGACTCGCTGCCTCTTAACAACTCCTCTGCCAGCTTGCGCTCGGTGATGTCCTCTGCATGAATTGCAATATCTCCACCTATCGATACAATCACCAGACGTAACCATGTCGGCCTTGAAACGATCTCTCCAACATATACTTCTCCTATTATCTGTGGCTTTCCAGAATTGGACACATAGATATATGCTTCAAATATAGGTGTGCCTTTATGAGTTGGAAATAAGTCAAGCACCCGCTTGCCTTTTATTTCTTCCGGATCTGTTCCGTTAATACGTGCGATTGCCTTATTTTCGTAAACCCATGTAAAGTCAATAATCTCACCTTTTTCATTTCGTAAGGGATGAAGAATAGTGAATCCATCGGGAGACATTTCCTGCGCAACCCGAAACAGCTCCTCGCTCTTCAGCAAAGATTCCTCCACCCGCTTGCGTTTAATAGCCAGTGCTGAGAGATTTATATAAGTTTTCAATGCTTCGTCAGGCACTACCGGCTGATCTCCCCGCAAATATGCTACGCAGGTACCTATTATCTCCCCAGCGTAGCTAATGGCGAGGGCAACTATTTGCTGGCACCCTATAAAGTCCATGACTGAATCAGAGATATCTTTGGGTAGTTGCCCGGATGAAAGTTCGTGCAGATCTTGGGGTCTTCTAATGCTCTGAATGAGCATTTGCTCCATGTCATCGGTGCCAATAGGTATCTGCAGCTTAAATAAATCGGTCCCAAACATGGAGATCACATTATCTCTTGATATTGGGTCGATCGATAGTGACATGACTTTCAAGGCCCGGGCCTCCTGATCGTAAACTGCAAAAGAAGAGGCAATGGCGCCTGTGAGAAGGCGGAGGCTCTCTGCAATTTTACTGAACAGGTCAGCAGTGTCAACCGCCTCGCCAAACGTTAGGGAAATATCATTGAGACGCTGATGGTAATCAGCCAACAGGCGGTATTGTTTCTCTGATTTTCTTAGCTTATCCTCCGACCCCTTGCGTTCAATGGAATAGGTCAGCACGCGCCACAGTACATGGCCATCGATCCTCCCCTTTATCAAGTAATCCTGAGCACCATTTTGCAGGGCCGCAATCGCCGTGGTTTCGTCATCAAGCCCAGTGATAACGATGATGGGCAGATGGACGGCGTTTTTGGTAACGGCTTTAAGCGTATGCAGTCCCTTACTATCGGGTAACCCAAGGTCGACGAACACCGCATCGAATTTTTCAGCGGCCAGGTGTTCGAGTCCCCTGGATAACCTGTCGGCCTGTACAAGGCGGTAGCTACCTTTGGTCCCTTCCTTTAGCAGCTCCTCAAAAAGCCGGGCGTCTTCCGGATTATCCTCGATGAGCAGGGTTATAGGTATTTCATTTTCCATCTTTGTGATTCTTGCCATTAGGCGGTAGCTTAACAATTTCAAACCAGAAATTTTCAATCCCCTTCACTACTTTGGAAAACTCGTCCAAATTGAGCGGCTTGGTCACATAGCAGTTGGCATGCAGGTTGTAGCTCTTAATAATATCCTCTTCTGCATCTGAAACCGTGAGTATAACCACTGGAATGCGCTTCAGATCCGGATCTTCTTTAATTTCTTTGAGTGTCTTGCGTCCGTCCTTGCGGGGCATATTGAGATCAAGCAGGATAACGTCAGGGCGGGGCATCTTGGCATAATCACCCTGTTTACGCAGGTATGCCATTGCTTCCACGCCATCGGTTACGTGATATAGTATGTTATTGATTTTGATATCCTTCATGGCTTCTTTTACCAGCCTTGCATCGGTAGGGTTGTCCTCCACCAGTAAGATATTTATTGGTTCTCCCTGTCTCCGGCCTGTCATGCTTGGTCACCTCCTTTAATTGGAATAGTGAAATAAAAAATTGCCCCTTTGCCGGGTTCTGATTCAACCCAGATGCGCCCGCCGTGCCGCTCCACGATCTTCTTGGCCACGGCCAGGCCAAGACCTATACCCGGTACCTCACGCCCTTGCAGGCGCTGGAAAATTACGAATATCTGCTCTTTATATTCAGGATCGATGCCGATACCGTTATCCCTGACCGCGAAAACATATTCGCCGTTCTGCTGAGCAGCAGAAACGTGGATGCGCGGCGGTTTGCTTCCATGATATCTGATGGAATTGACTACCAGGTTCTGGAAGAGGCGCGTCAGCTGCACCTCATCAGCGAAGACTTCGGGCAATGAGTCGTATGTAATTTCAGCCTTGCTTTCCTCAATGGACTTCTTGAGATCACCAACTACATGCCTGAGAACCGACTCGCAATTCACCATCTCAAAGGGATCGCCGCGTGTTTCGACGCGGGAATATTCGAGCAGTCCGCCGATCATGATTTGCAGGCGGTTAGCCCCAGCAACAGCGATATCAATAAATTCCTGTGCATCCTTGTCCAGCTTCGGTTTGTAGCGCCTTTCCAGCAGCTGCATATAGCTGGATATGGTGCGCAGAGGCTCCTGCAGGTCATGCGAAGCTACATAGGCGAAACTCTGCAGCTCGTTATTTGACCGTTCCAATTGTTCCGTCTTTGCCGCCAGCGATCGTGCGGCACTTCTAAGCTCGGTTATATCATATGCTGTGCCTTCTATAGTTCCCTCCAGAGGGAACAGGCGGACGGAAATGAGGCAAGTCTTGCGTTTATTGGCCCTGGTCAAGATGTCCATTTCATAATTGGAAACCGAACCTTTTTCTCTAACCTGTTTAACCATATCCTCACGGGCGATGGGGTCGGCCCATCGTATACTTGCCGGTTTGGAGAGCATTTCCTCTCTTGAATAGCCGAACAGCTCACAGAGTTTAGTATTAATATCCAGCAACGCTGACCCATCCATCCGGGACCGGTACATAGCCACTTCGGCATTATGGAAAAGATTACGGTACTTTCCCTCGCTTTCCCTCAAGCTATTTTCGATCAGCTTGCGTTCGGTGACATCAGTACAGGCGCCGATCATGCGATAAGGCTTACCCTTCGCATCCCGAAGAGTCTCTCCACGGTCAGTCCAGTACCTGATCGCGCCGTCCTTTCTAACAACCCGGTATTCTTCAGAGTAAGGGTTGCCCTCCTGCAGGTGTCTCGCCAAGGAGGTGTCAACATGTCCGCGGTCCTCTTCATGAATTACTGCAGACCACGCATCGATGGTGCGTGAGAATAATCCCTGATCAAAACCCAGCATGGTATCAACGTCACCGAACCATTCCAGACTGCCGCTGATTATGTCCCAGTCCCAGAGCAGGTCGCTGGCACTGGCCGCGCCGATGCGGAAACGTTGCTCGCTCTCTAGAAGGTCACGCGTACGCTCGCGGACGCGCACATCCAGCGCGTCCTTTTCCCACTTCAATGCCTGGTAGGAGTCACGCAACTTGCCGGCCATCAGGTTGAATGAGCGGGAGAGATCGCCAATTTCATCCCGGCTGGAGATGCCCACACGGTAATCCAGGTTGCCGCTGGCGATGACGGAAGTGGCCTTCTCAAGCATGGTCAGAGGCCGCACCAGCCTCCTCCAGATAATTACCGAGATGAAGACCAGATAGCCTATCACCAGCAACATAGATATATTCGTCAGCAAGGCTGCATTCCCCTGCGCGGCCGCTACTTTGTTACCGAATGTATCTGAAAGATAGATTGCCTGTGAGGTCATATCCTGCAGCCTCAGCATTATATCGTCGAGGAGTTTATTGCGAAGTTCCTCTTGCAGAGGATTGATGTTACTGCCGGAGCGTATTTCCTCGAGCTTATTGAAATAATCCAGTATCAATATGTTACTTGCTTGCAGATCAGCTATCGTAGCCTTCTCTTCCTCCTCACTGAAATCCGCTTCCCGAAGAAAAGTAGCCAGGTTCGCCTGCTTGGTCAGCCACTGCGTATGTGACCGATCACCGCCGTATAATACAAATTCGTGTGTCAGTGTGCTCAGGTACTGCACATCTCGCAGAATGCTTATCGCCAGGGTGCGGTTTTCCCTGGCCCTCGACTGCTCGCTGGAGTTAAACAGGTAGATAGACCATAATGCAACCAGTAGCATGAGCAGCACGCCGCCGGTTACTATCAGCAATACCCTGATCTTCATATAGCTTCTCTTAAATCACCGGCGCTACCTTATAATCGTGACGCCCGCTGGTTTGACAGACAGCATGGCGTCCAGGTAGATGAAATCCAGGTAGTTGGGCACATTGGCTGCCTGTACCTGCTGGCTCTTGATCATCCAGCGCGCCTCCTCTTCCATGGCGACAATCATCCCTTGGTCAAGTGATAACTCGAACTTATGCTTCGGCCACGCATAATCAATATACGACCTTTCAACTTTGATTTCCTCCTGCAATATTGTAATTGCATCGGCCGGATGGCATTTTACATACCGCTCGGCCTGCAGCAACGATTTCAGCAGGGACTGTACCATGACAGGTCGGGCCTTTATGATGCTATCAGTTGATATCAACGAGACAAATGAAGTCCGCCCCTGGTTGGCCGGCCAGGTTATGGCGTTAGCCCCAAGCTTTGACTTCATGGCATAAAGACTGGGCTCATACATTAAAGCCGCGTCCAAACCACCCGCGGAAATGTTATCCACTACCTGTGGCGGTGTCATATAGCGTATATCAACCTGATCTGCCGAAAGACCGCTATACAGCAGGAAATTGACGAGCGCGAAATCGGCGGCAGTATATTGGGCTGTACCGATCTTTTTGCCGCGCAGGTCAGCCGGGATGCTAACGCCTGCATCCCGGCGGGCTACCATCTCCATGGTGGTAGGCCGATCCACCACTGCCACCACCCGCAACGTCCTGTTACTGAAGCACCTGACCGTCAACGGGAAATCAGCTGCGGTAGCGATATCGGCTCTTCCCGCTTCGAGTTCATCCAGGCAGGCCGGTCCGGTATCATATCTCTTAATTTCCACCTGCAGCCCATTATCCCCAAAGTAACCCATTCGGTCGGCGACCCAGATTAAGCAGTAGTATTCACCTTTTAAACAGGCGAGATTCACCTTCTCCAGCGGTCTGGGAGCAGGACTTGCGCAGTTGCCCGCGGTCATAATCAATAAGCTGATTAGTAGTATTGTGAACAGCATTTCCTGCTTCATAGGTACACCCCCCTTTCTTTGGTCGTCTGCCGCCAGGATATCCGTATACGTGAAGACAGATTGCCACTACTTTTCTTATTTTTCACAGTCGTAAGCCCCTTCAATTACGATCACCTCACAACATGCACAGGGACAAGCATCGCTACCGCTGCCATTGCCGCCAATTCCCCTATTTTGCTATTGACCTCCCATGCCAGTTTGCTAACAACTGAAGTTTAGGGATGGATTTTATATTATGTCTACAACTTGAATATACTCCCCCCCCCCCCAGTGTCAACATGCTTCATAAAATTATGTAAGTCGTATATGTATATATTGCTATCAATACTAGATAACAATTCACACTGTGCTATGGCACTGGACTTTGTTTTTATCTTAGATTTAAATATGACCACGGCAAAAAGGAAGCTGGGCGTGAAACCCCAACTATTTTGGCACTTCATATCTCCCCGAAACATTGTCACCATTGTCACCAACGTCACCCCCAGATACGAAATGGGGGTGACAATGTTGGTGACATTCTTTTAGACGGATAAAAAACGCCACCCGCTTTATGAAGCTACGGGTGACAATGGTGACGTTGGTGACGTTTTTTCCGCAAAGTTGGATGGAGATAAGGGGATACCGTACCGGCTGGCCAGGCGGAAGGCCAACTCATCATCCCAGACCACGACGTGGCGGCCGTCGTGGGACAGGCGGCGCTTGGTAAAGCCGAGGTGTTTGACGATCCAGCCGACCTTGCGGGCGTTGAGGGCGGCATCTTCATCCATATCATTGGCGCAATAAGAGATGGCATCTGAGGTCAAGAGAGTATCAGTGGAGCGCAGTTGGATCATGGCGGAGACGACAAGGCCTTCCAGGCTGTCACGGCGACGGGTATAAAGGGACTCCTGCTGGCTTTTGATAAACGTGGACAGGGTATCGGATAAAGACTGATCGGCGCCGGCCAGGGCTTTAAGAGGCATGAGAATCTCCTGAAGGCGGGGCTGGAGACCCGGCTCTAATAGGTCATTGGTAAACTCGCTGCCCTTGAGCTTGAAGAGGTTGTACAGGCGGAAGGTGAGCAACTTGGAGCGCAGGTCGTGGACTTCATCTTTGAACTCGGCGGGGAACATGCGCGGGATATCGGAGCGGGTAAGGACGGGCATCTCGGTGGTAAGGCAGCGGGATTCAAGTGCCTCATCCTGGAACCGAAAGCGGGTGGCGATGAGCTTGGGGCCGAAGACTTGGTATCCGCGGGGTCGCCAGCGACCATTTACCTTATCAGCACGCAGGACCGGGAAGCCCGGTCGGTAGCCGTTATTGAGTATCTTAACCATATCGGTCCAAGATGATGACTCCTTGAAGTCGGCTTCGTCCAGCACCAGGGTGCCGCGATATTGGTCGAGGATGCGAAAGATGGGGGAAGGCGTTGCCGCGCCGGAGGCGAAGATGGGGCGGAAGCAAATAGAGCCTACGACCTCCAGAAAACGGGTCTTGCCGGTGCCCCAATCGCCGATCACGCGCAGATAGGGAAGCGAGGGGGCGAACTCATAAACCCAGGATAAAAGGATATAAAGGGCGGAGATAGCTTCGTATGATGAGGGAAGCTCAAGGTACCTGTGGATATAAGCCCTGATCTGCTGAAGCAAATCGTGCGGCTGGCAATAGCGGGCGGACTCGCGGGCGAAATGCACCACGTTGCCAGCCAGGGTATCATCCGGCGGGACGTGATAGAAATTCGGGGCGCGATGTTTAGACGTATGCGATATAGCACCATTGCGCATCATGGCAAAGGAACGGATACCCTCCTTGCTGATGACAAGCTCAGCAACGGTGGTGCCGAGGACAAAGCCGGGGACGGGGACATCGGGCACCTTTTCCGGGGCGGATTTATCATCCGCTGTTTGGTCTTTCTTCTTTTTAGGCATAGGTTACTTATGCCTATGATTCCTGGGGATTATTTACGGCGGGCTTCACATCGAGCATGGCCTCGAAGGCCTTGCGGGATACCAGGAACCTTTTGCCCAGGCGGATGACAGGCAGCTTGCCCTCATGCGCTAACTGGTAGGCCAGGCTGCGTCCGATGCCGAGCAAGGCTCCGGCTTCATCAATGGTCATAGTCAGTTTTTCTTCGTGCATTTTTGCTCCTATACGTATTGATTTCTATTGGACTGTATATTATAATAGTACATATGTTCTACTTGTCTATAGGGATATGTCCGCTGTGGGCATCGTGGCCGAAGGCTGAGAAAATAACTGAAGTTTTTTAAAATAGCTACAAAGTCTGTGGGTAAATGTTAATAACAGGGGTGAAAAATGAGAGGGCATATTATCAAGAGGGCAAAGGATTCATGGAGCATAGTAATAGATATCGCCAAGGATCCTGCGACAGGCAAGCGGAAACAACAATGGTACAGTATCAAAGGCACCAAGAAGGAAGCTGCAAAGAAGCTGGCTGAGCTTTTGCACCAACTGGATACAGGTACATTTATTAGACCTGATAAGATAACGTTAGCGGAATTTCTGGAGAAGTGGCTCAAGGATTCCGTATCCGTGAACGTTGCTCCGCGAACTGCAGAAGGATATGAGCACATCGTCAGGCAGCACCTTATACCCGGCCTTGGCGGCATACTACTGACACAATTGAAACCGGAGAACCTGCAACGCTATTACGCGGAAAAGCTGGCGGGAGGCCGCAGGGACGGAAAGGGAGGACTCAGCGCCCGAACGGTCAGGCACCACCATGTAACGCTACACACGGCGCTGGGAGTGGCCGTTAAGATGGGGTTGACGGGGCGCAACCCTGCCGATGCTGTGACACCACCACGCTATCAACGGCATGAATTCCAGGTGCTGACAGAGGCGGATATGTTCAAGGTCCTTGAACAAGCCAAGAGCACTCCATACTATGCGCTCTACTTCCTGGCCCTGTTTACAGGGATGCGGCGATCTGAAATCCTGGGATTGCGTTGGGGAGATGTGGATTTTATCTTCGCGCAGATATCGGTTGTAAGAAGCCTGCATCATCTGCGGAACGGGCAATTCATTTTCCGGCAACCCAAAACAGCCAAAAGCCGGCGATTGATAGCGCTGTCTCCGGCGGCTGTCCTGGCATTAACCGAACACCGTAGGAAACAGGAAATTATTTGCAAACATATAGGGAAAAAATTAGCTGACGACGACCTGGTATTCAGCCAGGATGAGGGTGGGCCACTGCTGCCGGACTCCGTAACCAGGGCATGGGTGCGCATGATGGATAAACTCGGGCTGAAAGGCGTGAGGCTTCATGACCTCCGCCATAGTCACGCTTCCCAACTGCTCAAACAGGGCATACACCCTAAAATAGTCCAGGAGAGATTGGGGCATTCCAGCATCGCTGTGACGCTGGATACTTATAGCCACGTGGCGCCCGGACTGCAGAAAGCTGCAGCGGCGCGGTTTGATGAAGTCATGGAGGGATGGAGTGAAACCGAAGCTAACGAGAAAATCCGTTAGCAAACCGTTAGCAAAATAGAAAATGCCCGTCTTATGTAAACTCTTAAGACGGGCATTTTAGCTTCGATTTTTGGTAGCGGGGGCAGGATTTGAACCTGCGACCTTCGGGTTATGAGCCCGACGAGCTGCCACTGCTCCACCCCGCGTTGAGAATAGCTATTGATGAAATAGGTTTTGTATTCATTCTGGTATAGGTCAAAGACCTCGATCATTAGTACAGCTCAGCTCAACACATTACTGTGCTTACACATGCTGCCTATCAAGCAAGTGGTCTTCTTGCGATCTTACCTGGTTAAACCAGTGGGAG
>Ga0247842_10000221_pt1 | contig 129026 bp, 129 predicted proteins | sample LaCruzMarch2015__3_FD_192411 | JGI IMG/M metagenome (GOLD analysis project Ga0247842, IMG submission 192411) | Freshwater microbial communities from meromictic Lake La Cruz, Castile-La Mancha, Spain - LaCruzMarch2015_19m | ecosystem: Environmental > Aquatic > Freshwater > Lake | place: Spain... | reverse complement strand
CACGCGCCACCGGGCGCGCGCGGGCACCCGCCGAGCCTGGAGCGCCCTCCAGCGAACCGCCCGTGGAGAGCCGCCGGCCTCGGTTCCTCCGGTTAAATGGATACCCCAGTAGCCACTTATCCCCTGAGAGCCGGCGCCTGTCCAACGAAGTGGAATGGTTGAGACATGAGCGAGAAGCTCAAGGCTTACGTTGAGACGACCGTCGTCAGCTACCTTGCCGCGAGGCCCTCCCGCAACGTGCGGGTTGCGGCGCATCAGGAGATCACGGCGGACTGGTGGAGGCGTCGCCGTGCGACCTTCGACCTTTGTGTTTCGCAGTTCGTTGTGGACGAGGCCGCCGCCGGAGACGTGAGCGCCGCCCCGCGACGCTTGTCCGTGCTCCGTGAGATCCCGAAGCTGGAATTGACGCCCGCGGTTCTGCGACTCGCCGCGGATCTGGTGACGGATGGCGCCATACCACGAGAGGCCGGGCAGGACGCCCTTCATGTCGCGGTCGCTACAGTCCATGGGATGCACTACCTCCTCACCTGGAACCGCCGGCACATCGCGAACGCTTCGCTGCGAAACCGCATCATAGAGACTTGTGCTCGAGCCGGCTACGAGGCGCCTGTGATCTGCACTCCCGAAGAGCTGCTGGAGGACTGACGATGCCGCCCAAAGACGATCCCGACGACCTGCCCGACGACATCGTTGAGGAGGTCCGCGCCGTGCGGCGGGCACACGCCGAAGCCTGCGCTTTCGACCTGGTGAGGATGCTTGAGGACGTCAAAAGGCGCGAAGTCGCGTCGGGGGCGCCCGTGGTCTCCCTCCCACCGAGGCTGTTGCGGGCGCGCGTAGCCGCCGGCGACCACGCTGCGGCCGAACCGGGCAAGGCGCCCGACGTTGGCCCTTCCTCGCCTGCGGCCCGCTCGGGCGGCCGCGGGTGATCGCCACAGCGTTGGGTCGTCGGGACAGCCATTCAGACGCGGATGTGTCGCTCACCCGTCCGGCGGCGGACTGGTGGACGCGTCGCCGTGCGAGCTTCAACCTCGATGTGTCGCAACTCGTTGTGGACGAGGCCGCCGCTGGGGACGTCGCGCGCGGCGGCGCATCGTGGCGCGGGGCTCTGCGCGGCTGATGAGGACCTACCGCATCGACCTGGCTTGGCCGGCCGTGGACCGCGGTGACCAGGGTATCGAGATGGCCGTCGCCCATGAGTTGGTGACCAGGGATGGGCTCGACGGGGAGCACATCGAGATGACCGAGCGTCATATGCGCCTGCTGGCGCAGACACTCCGCCTTTTTCTGCCGCGTGACGTGCGCTTCTACGCGGTCGGCCCGGACAAGACCTCCGGCGATACGCGGGACTTCCCCTTCACGCACCACATGGTGATCGACGATGACGAGTGGCAAGAGCCACGCGACTGGGCAGTCACACTGGTGGAAGACGAAGACGGCGACATCACGAGGTTCGATGTCCCGCGGGGCCTGTAGAAGAGCGGAGTGAAGCGGTCTTGCCGGCAAATGCCCACAGACGCCGGTCCGCGCCTGTGAGCCGGCGCTCTGCCGACTCCCTCGGGAACGCCGCTGAGCAGGTGCTCCTGGTGCCGGAGCCGGGGCTCGAACCCGGACGCCGCCGAGGCGACAGGGGATTTTAAGTCCCCGGCGTCTACCAGTTCCGCCACTCCGGCACGGGAGGAGTATACGACGCGGGCGCCGGCGTGCGGCGACTGCGGGCGCCGGCGTGCGGCGACTGCGGGCGGCGGCCGCGGGGCAGGGCAGGACGATCACGGCTGCGGCGCGGCGGCGAAAGCCCCTCAGTCATGCCGCGGCAGGGAGCGTGCGGCGGGAATGCGGGCTTGCCGGCCCTCAGCCCGGCCGCAGCGAACCCTCCGCGAGGGCCAGCGCCGCGCCCTCGAGGATGTCGGCCTCGCTGCAGCGCACCTCGGCGAGGCCGAAGGCGCGGCAGGCCTCGCGGGCGATCAGGGCGCCGGCGAGGATCACGTCCTCGCGGCCCTTCTGGATGCCCGGCAGGCGGCCGCGCCGCGCATTGGTGAGCCTCGCGAATTCGGCGATCGCGGCGTCGATGTCGGCGAGGCTGAGCACGTGACCGTGGACCAGGTCGGTGCGGTACTCGCGCAGGCCGAGCTTGTGGGCGACGAGCGTGGTGTAGGTGCCGGCCACGCCCACGGCGCCGCGCGCGGCGCCGCGCACCGTGGCCGGCACGCCGTCGGCGATGGCGCCGGCGACGAACGCCGTGAGCCGGCCGAGCTCTTCCGCCGCCGGCGGATCGTGGTGCAGAAAGCGCTCGGTGAGGCGCACGACGCCGATGTCGAGGCTGCGCACGAAGTCAGGCTGTGAGCCGGCGGCGCCGACGACGAGCTCGGTGCTGCCGCCGCCGATGTCGGTGAGCAGAAGAGGCCCGCTCGCGCGGCCGGCAAGCTCGGCCGTGCCGCCGCGGAAGGCGAGGGCGCCCTCCTCCTCGCCGCCGAGCACGCGCGTGGGCAGGGCGAAGTCGCGGGCGACGCCCGCGAGGAAGCCGCGGCCGTCGGCCGCGTCGCGGAGCACGCTGGTGGCCACGAGCAGGCGCCGCGCGGGGCCGTAGGCCTCGAGGCGCGGCGCATACCCGGCCAGGCAGGCGCGCGTGCGCGCGACGGCGGCGGGGTCGAGATGTGCGGTCCGATCGACGCCCTGGCCGAGCCGCACCACGGTCGTCAGGCGCGCGTCCGTCTTCACGTCGCCGGCGTCGCCTACCTCCGCCAGGAACAGTCGGCAGGTGTTGGTGCCGAGGTCGATGACGGCGACTCTCACGGCGTCGCCTCCGCCGAGGGCGTGAAGGCCGCGCAGCGACGATCGTCGCACCACGGGTCCCCGGCTTCGGCCAGCACCGCCCGGCCGACAGTGTAGCCTGGGCGCGCGAGGGCGTGGGCGACGTGCGCGTGCAGGCACTTGACGGCGCGCACGTCGCCCACGCCCCCGACCCCGGTCGCCAGCGAAGCGCCGCCGTCGATCATCGTCAAGTCGTAGCGGCGCACGAGCTGCCGACGGCGGCGGCGCGCCTCGGTCGCGGCCGCCGCGACGGCCCGCGCCAGAGCCGGCGCCGCCGCCACACGCGCGGACCAGGCCTGCACGCCGCCGCCGCTCTCGAGCCGCGACACGGCGGCCACCAGCGTCGGGCACGTGAGGTAGAAGAGCGTCGGGAACGGCCTGCCGTCGGCGTCGTAGGGCAGCGTCTCGACGGCCGCCGGGAGCCCGAAGGCGCAGCGCGCCACGACGCGGCTCATCGCGCGAGGAGCCCGGCCGAGCTGACCGCCCACGACGGCCAGGTCGGGGCCATCGACCAGAGACGGTGTGGCGCGTGGCTGTGAGCTCACCGCTGCGTCAGCGCAGCAGAGTGCGCCAGAGGTCCTCGACGCGGTCGAGCACCGAGATGGATGCGGCCGTAGGCGCGGTGCTCGAGCGGACGACCGGCTCGGCGTCGTCGCCGGGAAGACCCTTGACGACGAACACCTGCGTGTGGGGCGGCACCAGCATGGAGTCGGCGCGCGCCGCCTGCGCGATGTAGGTCTTCGTGGTGAGCAGGCGCACCTGCAGGTCGTAGGCGGCGTTGTCGGCGCGCGCCGCCTGCAGCGCGTCCGCGGCGTGCTGGTAGCGGTCCTGCTGCGCGAAGAAGGCGCGCAGTGGAGCCACGTAGAACGACGCGCCGATGAGCACGAGGACGAGGATCACCAGGCGCCCGAGGTGCAGCCGCGGCGCGGCGCGGCGCCCGCGGGCGTGCCGGCCGCCGCGGCGCGGCGCCCTCGTCCGTCGCTCGACTGTCGTCGCCTGGGCCAAGCTTCTGCTCCCGTCGCGGATCCGCCGGACGCCGTACGCGCGGCGCCCACCCTGCCCCTACTGATTCGGGCACGACCGCACGGCTCCTTGCAGCGGAGCCGGGCGGTCGTGCCCACACGCGTGGGGACGGGCCTGCCGGCCGCGACTCCGTGGGGCCGGCGCCCGCGGGGCCCAGACCTTGCGTTACTTCGGCAGTTCCGCGAGTCGCGCGTCGGCCTGTTCACCGATATCAGAGGCAGGGTCGATGCTCACGGCCTTCGTGTACGCCTTGGCAGCCGCCTCGTTGTCGGTCTGGGCCGTCTTCTTATCGCCCTCCTGCTCGGCGATCCGCGCCTTGTGAGCAAGGTAGTTGCCGAGGTTGAAGTACGCCGCCTGGAAGTCCGGGAACTTCTTGATGACGAGGCCGACCTGCTTGAGGGCCGCGTCGATGTCGCCGCTGTAGAAGAGCGAGGTGGCGAGATCTGTGCCCACGGCCGGGTCGGTCTGTTGCTTCTTCCAGGCGGCCGCGTAGGTCATGGCCGCAGCCTGGAAGTAGGCCGATCCCTGCTCGAAGTCCTCGTTCTGGAAGGCGGCGTCGCCCGTGTCGTAGAGCTCGTTGCCCTTCTGCACGAGCTCGCGGTAGCTGCCGGTCGTGACGCCCTGCACGGGCTGCACCGAGGCGTTGCCGCTCGGCGCGCCGCTGCCCGACTTGCCGCCGAACCCGCCGGAGAGCATCACGACGGCCACGATGACGATCAAGGCGATCCCCCCAAAGACCCCCCAGATGACCGCCGGGGAAAGGCCGCGGACGGCCGGCTTCGCAGGCGCCGCAGCCGTCTGCCGGCCCCCGCCTTTGGCGCCTTGGCCGCCGCCCTGCCGGCCGGCGGTCTTGCCCTTCAGGGCGTTCTTCACGCCGGCAAGGTCGACGCCGCACTCGGGGCAGAACTTGGCGTCGGCGGCGTCGTTGCCACACTCGGGACAATACATGCTCGCGCTTCCTCCGCGTCGTGGGTCGACTGCTCCCTACCGCTTCAGATTGTAAAACGCCCCCGCGCCCGGGTAGTGCGCCACCTCGCCGAGCATCTCCTCGATGCGCAGCAGCTGGTTGTACTTGGCCACGCGGTCGCTGCGCGCCGGGGCGCCGCTCTTGATCTGGCCGGCGTTGGTGGCCACGGCGAGGTCGGCGAGCGTGGTGTCCTCCGTCTCGCCGGACCTGTGCGAGCACACCGCCGTCCAGCCGGCGCGCTTGGCCATCTCGATGCAGTCGAGCGTCTCGCTGAGCGTGCCGATCTGGTTGAGCTTGATGAGGATCGAGTTGGCGCAGCCGAGCTCGATCCCCCGGGCCAGGCGCTCCGTGTTGGTCACGAAGAGGTCGTCGCCCATCACCTGGACGCGGTCGCCGAGCTTGTCGGTCATGAGCTTGAAGCCGTCCCAGTCGTCCTCGGCGAGGCCGTCCTCGATGCTGATGATGGGGTAGGCGTCGACAAGCCTGGCGTAGTAGTCGACCATCTCGGCGGCGCTGAGGCTGCGGCCCTCGCTCTCGAGCACGTACTTGCCGTCCGCGTAGAAGCTGGAGGCGGCCGGGTCGAGGGCGATGTACACATCGGCGCCGGGCTCGTAGCCGGCCGCGTCGATGGCCTCCATGATCATCTGGATAGCCGCCTCGTTGGAGGCGAGGTCTGGGGCGAAGCCGCCCTCGTCGCCGACGGCCGTGGACAGGCCCTTGGCCTTGAGCACGGCCTTGAGGCTGTGGTAGACCTCGGCGCAGATGCGCAGGGCCTCGTTGAAGCTGGCGGCGCCGACCGGCATGATCATGAACTCCTGCAGGTCGACGTTGTTGTCGGCGTGCTTGCCGCCGTTCATGATGTTCATCATGGGCACGGGTAGCTGGTAGGCGTTGCAGCCGCCGATGTACTGGTAGAGCGGCAGCTCGAGCGCCGCCGCGGCCGCGTAGGCCGTGGCCAGCGACACGCCGAGGATGGCGTTGGCGCCCAGCTTGGCCTTGTTGGGCGTGCCGTCGAGCTCGATGAGCATGCGGTCGACGAGGCGCTGGTCGGTGGCGTCGAAGCCGACGATCTCCTCGGCGATCAGGTTGTTGACGTTGTCGATGGCGGTGCGCACGCCCTTGCCCATGTACTCGCCGCCCCCGTCGCGCAGCTCCACGGCCTCGTACTCGCCGGTGGACGCCCCGGAGGGCACGGCGGCGCGGCCGACCGCGCCCGACTCGAGCTCGACCTCGACCTCCACGGTGGGGTTGCCGCGCGAATCGAGGATCTGCCTGGCGGTGACGTCGATGATCGTGGTCATTGGGGTCTCCCTCTCGCTCACTCGTGGCCGCAGGCCGCGGCGCTCTCGCCGGCCTTGGCGCGCTGGTAGTACTCCTCTTGCAGCGGCAAGTCTAACGCAGACCAGTCGCCGCCTTCGGCGGCCGCCAGCTCGGCGGCCGCCGTGACGCGGCGCGCGAAGCGCCGCGAGGCCTCGCGCAGGGCCAGCTCCGGGTCGATGTGCAGCAGCCGCGCCACGTTGACCGTGGCGAACAGCAGGTCGCCGACCTCGTGGGCGACGCGGGGGTCGTGACGGTCGGGGTCGCGGACGGGCGAGGCGCCGGACGTGGGCACTTCGCCGGCCGCGCCGGTCGGCGGCGCGCCTGCGGCGGCCGCCTCCGTGAACAGCTCCGCGAGCTCGGCATGCTCCTCGGCGATCTTGGGAAAGGCCTCGGCGGCCGAGTCCCAGTCGAAGCCGACGGCGGCCGCCCGCTGCTGCAGCTTGCGCGCCTGCATGATTGCGGGGAACGAAACCGGGACGTCGTGGAAGATCCCCTCCCGGCCCTCCTGCTCCACCTTGATGCGTTCCCAGCGACTCTTGACCTCGCCGGGCGTGCTGGCCGTGCCGTCGGCGAAGACGTGGGGGTGACGGCGGATGAGCTTGACCTCGATGTCGGCGGCGACGCCGGCGAGGTCGCCGGCCCCCCGTTCGCTGAGCATGAGGGCGAGCAGCACGACCTGCAGCAGCAGGTCGCCGAGCTCGCCGCGCTGAGCCGCGAGGTCGTCGTCGGCGACGGCGTCGGCGAGCTCGTACGCCTCTTCCACGGTGTAGCCGATGATGTCGCGCGGCGTCTGCTCGCGGTCCCACGGGCACTCCACGCGCAGCACATCGACGAGGCGCTTGAGCGACACCAGCTCCTGGCCGAGCAGGGCGTCGTCGAAGGCGGCGCCCGCAGGCACAGTGAAAAGCGTCGGGGCGCCGACGTCCGCGCGCGCGGAGCCGGCGGCGCGCCGCCGCAGCGCGCGCGCCAGGCGCGGCCCGTGCGCTCCGGCGAGCGCGACGACGACCTCGCCGGCGGCGCCGCGGCGGGCGAGGTCGTCGAGGCCCTCGCTGTCGTCCGGGTCGATCTCGAGGACACGGCCGCCGCCGGGCTCGGCGGTCTCCGCGACCAGGTCGCGGAGCTCGCCGTCGAGCCCGGCGGGGACGAAGACGGCGCCGCCGCCGGCGAGCGCCCGCAGCGAGGCTGCGGGCGCCAGACCGGCGGCGGCGCCGATGAACACGAGCGTCAGGCTCACCGCGCTGCCGCGTGGCCTGTGTGAGCGGGCTCCGTCAGCTCGTCGGCGACGGGGCCGGGCTCGGGGGAGCCGCCGAAGCGCTGGGGCTCGGGGAAGCCGTGAGCGTCTTGGGGTCGAAGCCGGTCGCGTACTTGATGGCGGCCTGCTTCTCGGCGTCGGCGAGCCAGGTCTCCCAGGCCTTCGCCTGCACCTGGGACTTGAGCGACTGCTCGATCATGGACTTGGCTTCCTCGAAGGTCTGCGAGGAACCCGGGGTCTTCTTGGTGACCTCGATGACGTGCCAGCCGAACTGCGACTTGACGGGCGCCGAGATGACGCCCTGCTTGATGCTGAACGCCACCTTGTCGAACTCGGGGACCATGCGGCCCTTGGGGAAGCTGCCGAGGCTGCCGCCCTTGTCCTTCGTGCCGGGGTCGATGGAGTACTTTTTGGCGACCTTCGCCCAGTTGGCGTCGCTGGGATCGGCGGCGAGAAGCTTCTGCACCTTCAGGGCCTCGGCCTTGTTCTTGGCGTCGAGCAGCACGTGACGCGCATCGACGGAATCCGCCACGATGAACTGCGACTCGTTCTTGGGGTCGTCGAAGTACGCCTTGATCTGCGCTTCGGTGACCTTGGTGTTCTCGCCGACCTTGGTGCGCACGGCCTCCTGGAGCATCTGGGACTCGAGCTGCGAGTTGAGCTGCTCCAAGCTGACGCCTTGCTTCTTCAGCAGATCGTCGAGCTTCTTCTGGCCGCCGACCTGATCGGTGACCTGCTTGACGCGCTCGTCGAGCTGCTTCTGCGTGACGGTGACCTTCATCTCGGCGGCCTGCTGCTTGATGACCTCGTTCTGCACCAGGTAGTCGATGATGCTCACCTTGAGCTGATCGTACTGCGCCGTGCCCTCTTTGGGGAACGGGGGAGCGCCCGGCTGCGAGGCGTACTGGGTCTCGGCCTGTTTCCAGATCTGGTCGAACTGCTCCTGCGTGACGGTGGCGTCGCCCACGGAGGCGATGGCCCCGGCCGGGACGCTGTTGCCGCCGCAGGCGGCGAACACGAACGCCGACGCCAGCAGGCCGAGCAGGACCGCAGCCACGATGACTTTCTTCATAGACTTTCTCTCCCGGGGATAGAGGACGGGTCGTGAGACACACGGGCTTCAAGTATACCATCGAAAGTAGCCTCGACCCACGTTAAGAGATGTGAATCCGAGCTCTCCCGGTGAGCGCTGAGCGAGCGCTGCTGCTTGAAGTAGACGATGCGCTCGTGGGCGGCGCGCAGGCGCGCCGCCCACTCGTCGTCGAGGTCGACGCCCTCGAGCTGCAGGCGGCGGCCGCGGTAGGCCACCGACGTGGCCCCAAGCTCCGCCGCTTTGAGGCGGATGGCCTGCAGAGTCAGCAGGCTCTCGACCGGCTCCGGCGGCGGCCCGAAGCGATCGCTGAGCCCAGCCTTGACGTCGCCGAGCGCGTTCAGATCGCGAGCGCGGGCGATGCGCCGGTGAGCGTCGATCTTGCTGGCCTCGTAGGCGATGTAGTCGGGCGGCACGTAGGCGGTCACGGGCAGATCCACGCGCACCGGCGCCGCCGGGACGGCCGGCTCGCCCTGCAGCTCCAGCACGGCTTCTTCGAGCATCTGCGCGTACATCTCGAAGCCCACGGCCGCCACGTGGCCGCTCTGCTCGTCGCCGAGCAGGTTGCCGGCGCCGCGGATCTCGAGATCGGCCATGGCGATCTTGAAGCCCGCGCCCAGCTCTGTGTGGTCGCTCAGCGTCTGCAGACGCGCGGCCGCGTCGCTGGTCAGGAGCTCATCGCTCGGGTAGAGCAGGTAGGCGTAGGCGTGCGCATCGCTGCGCCCGATGCGCCCGCGGATCTGGTAGAGCTGCGCCAGGCCGAGCATGTCGGCGCGTTCCACAACGAGCGTGTTGGCGCTGGGGATGTCGATGCCGCTCTCGATGATCGACGTCGTGACCAGCACATCGGCCTCGCCGGCCAGGAACGCGAGCATCACCTTCTCCAGAGCGCGCTCGTGCATCTGCCCGTGCGCCACGAGGATGCGCGCGGACGGCGCCAGCTCGCGCACATGCTCGGCGGCGCGGTCGATGGTCTCCACGCGGTTGTGCAGGTAGAACGCCTGACCCTCGCGGGCAAGCTCCTTCTCGAGAGCGATGCGCACGAGCTCGTCGCGGTACTCACCGATGTAGGTGTGGATCTCGTGACGCCCGCGGGGCGGCGTCTCGATCACCGAGATGTCGCGGATGCTGGTGAGCGACATCTGCAGGGTGCGCGGGATGGGGGTCGCCGAGAGGCTCATCACGTCCACCTGAAGCTTGAGGCTGCGCAGCAGCTCCTTCTGGCGCACGCCGAAGCGCTGCTCCTCGTCGACCACGACCAGCCCCAGGTCGTGCGGCCGCACGTCGGTGCTCAGCAGACGGTGGGTGCCGACGAGCACGTCCAGCCTGCCGGCGCTGAAGTCGGCGAGGATGCGCTTCTGCTCGGCGCCGGTGCGGAAGCGCGAGACCATGCCGACCTTCACCGGCAGGTCGGCGTAGCGCTCGCTGAAGGTCATGTGGTGCTGTTCGGCGAGGATCGTCGTGGGCACCAGCACCAGCGTCTGCTTGCCGGCCTCGGCGGCCTTGAAGGCGGCCCGCAAGGCGACTTCGGTCTTGCCGTAGCCCACGTCGCCGCAGATGAGGCGGTCCATGGGATGCGCCGCCTCCATGTCGTTCTTGACCTGGTCGATGGCCTCGGCCTGGTCCTCGGTCTCCTCGTAGGCGAAGGCGTCCTCGAGCTGCCGCGTGAGCTCGCCGTCGGGCGGGAAGGCGAAGCCCGGGATGGCCTGGCGGGAGGCGTAGAGCTGGATCAGCTCGCCGGCCATCTCCACGACGGCCTTGCGGGCGCGCGTCTTGACGGTCTGCCAGTGCGTGCCGCCCAGCTTGTCCAGCGGCGGGGTCGCGCCGCCCGCGCCGATGTAGCGGCTGACCTTGCCGATCTGGTCGTGGGGCACGAAGACGCGGTCGTCGCCCCTGAACTCCAGGAGCAGGTAGTCGCGGGTGATGCCGGCGACGGTGCGCGTCTCGATGCCGCCAAAACGGGCGATGCCGTGATCGTCGTGAGCGACGTAGTCGCCGGGGCTCACGTCGAAGAACGTCGTGAGCCGCGTGCCGGCGCCCGCGAAGCGCTGCTCGCGCGGCGCGGCGCGCAGCAGAGAGCGCTCGTTGACCACGGCCAGTTTCAAATCGGCGGACACGAAGCCCTCGCGCAGGGGGGCCGCGAGGAAGTAGAGGCCCGGGGCGGCCTCGCCGCCCCGGGCAAGCTGCTCGCGGCTCACGACCTCGGCGCTCAGGTGGCGCAGCCGGTACGTGGCGCGCTCGGCCTCGCCCTCGTGACGGAAGACGATGAAGACGCGGTAGCCGTCGCGCACCAGGCGCGCGAGGTCGCGCTCGGCGCCGGCGATGTCGCGGGCCGCGAACTGCGGCCGCGAAGCGTGGAGCTGAAGCGGCTGGTCGCGCTGCACGAGGTCCACCCGAAGGGCGCCGGCAAGGAGGGCACGGGCCTCGGCGAGCGGCACGTAGAGACGCTCGCGCAGCCCCGCGCCCGCGACCGCGATGCCGATCTCGGCGTCGAGCTCGGCCAGCGCCCGGTAGGTCTCGTCGGGGTTGAACACGGCGGTCGCCAGACCGGCGGCGGCGAGCACGTCGGCGACGCTCGTGAAACGGCCGGCGAGCGCCGTCAGGGCACGCACGCCGGCGCGCCGGAAGAGCTCGTCCGTAGCCTCCTCCCTGCCCTCGCGCTCCCAGGCGGCGATCGCCTGGTGCAGGCCCGTCTCGTATTCCGGCAGGGTCGTGTCGGCCTCGCACGACGCATAGACCGTCGTTCGTGGGAGGGCACCGCTGGAGCGCTGCGAGTACACCGAGAAGGTGCGCAGGCTCTCCACCTCGTCGCCCCAGAGCTCGACGCGCAGCGGGTCGCCCAGCGCCGGATACACATCGATGAGGCCGCCGCGCACGGCGTACTGTCCGCGCGAGCGCACCTGTTCGACGCGTTCGTAGCCCAGCGTCGCGAGACCGGCGACGAGCGCGTCGAACGAGACCGCGTCGCCGGGGGCGAGCGCCAGCGGCCGCGGTTGCAGCTCGAGCGGCACAAAGCGCTCGAGCAGAGCCGCGGCCGTTGCGACGACCACGCCGCCGGCGGCGAGCGCGGCGAGCGCCTGCTGGCGCTCGCCGACCACGTGCGCGGCCGGCGCCACGTCGGCGCCGTAGAGCACGCCGCGCGCCGGCAGCACGGGCACCTCCCGATCGAGATAGAGGGAGAGGTCGGCGGCCACGCGCGCGGCCACCTCGCCGTCAGGGGCCACCACGAGGCGCCCCACGTCGCCGCCGGCGCGCAGCGCCGTGGCCAGCACGTAGGGCGCGTAGAAGCTCGGGGCATACACGGCCGCGCCGCGGCGCAGCCGCGGCGCGGCCGCCTCGAAGGCCTCGCTGTGCATCAGGTACTCGACAAACACAGGGTCCTTTCGCGCACGCCGAAAGCCCCGCGCGCCTGGTCTTCGACATCCGAGTCGATGCCTAAGCTCGTCGGCGACGGGGCGACCGCCAGAGATTGTACCCGAACGCCGGCGGCCAGGCCGCCGCCGCGAGAGAGCCGGCCTATCGCCTTGCGGCCAGGCCGGCCGGCGCCTTGCTCGCCGCGACGCGCAGCACGGCGCGAGTCGATCCGGGCTGCTTGTTGCCGGCCACGTCGTAGGCGCGTGCGACCAAGGCGTAGCTGCCCGCCGGCACAGTGCAGGGGAAGCTCCACACGCCTCGCTCGCCGACCTGAAGAGCCGGGACGCGCGTGCTCGCCAGCACCGCGCCGTCCGCCCTCACGACCGCGATGGTGAGCACCGCGCTGGCGCACGAGAAGGCAGGGTCGCTGAGGCCGTAGCGCACCTGGGCCGTACCCCGCGCGCGCGTCCGCGAGCTCAGTATTCGGGCCTTCGGAGCGAGCACGTCGCCGCCCGACGGAGAGTCGACGAAGGCCTTGAGGCAGACGTTCGCGCCGGCGAAGCCCGGCCTCGTGGTCAGGTCCTCCCAGGACGCGCCGTCGGCGCTGACGTAGGACTGCCCACGAGCCGCCTGCGGGGAGATGAGCTCCGCCGGAGCTTCAAGCGGGATGGGCTCGCCCCAGCCCGGCGACGTGAGCTTGACGGCGACCACGAACACCTCGCCGTTCGCGACCTCGACAGGAGTCTCGAGGCGCACGGTGTGGTAGCCGCCGAGCGCGACGACGCCGGCGCCCACCGGCGCGGCGGCGGCGACATCGACGACGCGGCCGGCGACGCGCACCTCGTAGGAGCTGCCCGGCACCGGCGTATAGAAGCTCACGGCGCTGACCGTGCCGCTGCCCGCGCAGGTGAAGCGGCTTGCGAACCAGGCGGTGTCGGAGCCGTAGCCGAGACTGCGCGACCAGCCGAGCGCATCGTGCTGGTAGATGGCGTCGTAGTCGTCCACGCTCTCGGCGCCGTTGAACACGGCCATGTCCTGCCCGTAGTTGGCGTCGTAGTACGAGATCCAGAAGTAGCCGGCGTCGCCCCAGTCGGCGCCCCAGCTGTTCTTGATGAGGAAGGCGCCGTCGCCGGGAGGCGTCTCGTTGAAGCGCACCGCGGGGAAGCCGTCGTCCCAGCCCACGCAGGTCACGTGGTGCCCGAGCAGAAGACCGGCCGTCGTGGAGTAGTAGGCGAACGTGTCGTAGTCGTGGTAGCCCGCCTCGAAGGCCATCGCGGTGTCCACCGCGCCGTAGGTGCTCACGGCCCACTTGAGGGCGTCGTTGTCGAGCGGCGTGCGACGGTCGGGCAGGTAGAGCACTTCCTGCACGTGCCGCACCGGCCGGAGCCCCTCCGGCGACCGGCCCTTGCGCGGATACGGATCAGCGCCCTCGAGCACGGGGCCGTCCCAGCGCGCGAAGTAGGCCGTCGAGAGGCGCGCGTCGGAGCGCCCCTCGAAGTCGAGGCGCGAGCCCATGTGGTTGGCCATGTTGTTCTCGGAGAAGTCGAACAGCGCCCCCGGGAGGAGGCACGACTCGAGCGAGGCCATGGCGGAATGGATCCAGCATGTGCTGTAGCTGTCCTGCGAGCGCACCGGCGTGACCTTGCCGTGGTCGCGGAGGTCGTAGGAGGCAGGGTATGGACCGGCGGTCTCCCACGGCAGCAGGCCGGCAGGCGCAGCCTCGCCCTGCGCCGCGCCAACCGGGGCGGCCCCGGGGAGCGCGGCGCACAGCGCCACGGCCATCGCCACGACCAGCCAGCGTAGCGCCGCAGGCGCGCGCAGACTCATGTGACGGCGAACCTTGCGCTCGTCCGCGATGCTGGGAACAGACCATCCATCCTTCTTCTTATCGCCGCTCGCGGCCTGGGAGTCAACCCCGCGGGCTGAGCCGGTCCGTGGCGGCACGGCGCCGGCGCTTCCGTGCGGGGCGCGACTCGGCGTAGGATGGTCACCGGATGGGAGGCTCACCTTGAAACGGCGGCGGTTCGCGGCGGCGGTTCTGTGCTTCGTCGCGCTCGCCGCGGCCGGCGCCGGCCTGTGGCCGGCGCCGGCCGCGGCGAGCGTCTCCTCGACGATCTCCTCCATCCTCCAGAAGCACGGCGTCGCCGGGGGCGACACCGGTGTGTACGTCTGGGACTTCGACGCCGCCCGCCAGGTCTTCGCCGGCCACGCCGATACTCGCCTCGTCCCCGCCTCCAACATGAAGCTCGTCACGACGACCTCGGCGCTCGGCAACTGGGGGCCGCAGCACCGCTTCAAGACCGAGCTCTACGGGCCGAACGTGCCGGTCTACGAGGGCGTCCTCTACGGTGACCTCTACCTCAAAGGCTTCGGCGACCCGAGCCTGTCCACGCTTTCGTACCAGCGCGAAGTGCTGCATCTCACCACAGCCTCCTTCGAGTCGTTCGCGCAGCGCCTGCGCACGCTCAAGGTCCGCAAGGTCAAGGGCAGCGTGTTGGGCGATGAGAGCTGGTTCGACAGGCAGCGCACCGGACCGTCCTGGCAGCCGGCACTGCAGCTCGAGTGCGGTCTGCTGTCGGCGCTCACCGGCAACGAGAGCCTCTCCAACGGCAATCGCGTGAAAGACCCGGCCACGTACGCGGCCAGGCTCCTCACCGAGGCGCTGCGCGCCAAGGGCATCAAGGTCACCGGCAAGCCCGGGGCGGGCACGGTCCCCGACACCGCCCGGCTGCTCAAACAGCAGTTCTCGGCGCCGCTCAGGGTGTTGCTCAAGCGCATGAACAAGTACAGCGACAACTTCTTCGCCGAGATCTTCCTCAAAGGGCTCGGCAAGGACTTCTACGAGCAAGGGACCACCGAGGCCGGCCTCGAGGTATCGCGCGCCACCCTGGCCGCCATCGGGCTCGATCCCGCTTCGTACCGCCTGCGCGACGGCTCCGGCCTGAGCTACGAGAACCGGCTCACCGCCAGAGACCTCGTGCGCATCCTCGGCGCCGCCCGCGGGCGGCTCGACGCCGACGTCTTCTACGACGCGCTGGCCATCGCTGGGGTGGACGGCACGCTGGAGGACCGCATGCGCGGCACGGCCGCCGCCGGCAACGCTCACGCCAAGACAGGCACGCTCAACATCGCCGTCTGCCTGTCGGGGTACGTGACGAGCGCCAACGATCGCCTGGTGGGCTACGCGATCCTCGTCAACGGCGGCTCGGTGAGCTGGGGCAACGCCACCGCCGCCCAAGACAGCATCGTCGAGATGCTGGCGGCCACCAGCCTCTCGGGGGCGCGGCAGATCCGCGTGACCCCGATGCTGCGCCAGCACCCGGTCTCAGCGTTCGAGGCCGTTAACCCGGTTGGCAGCCTCCTCCAGGCCGTCGTGCAGCCATAGCTCCACGGCGTCGGCCGAGGCGCCCACAAGGGCGGCCACCTCGGCCTTGCTCTCGCCGAACCGGTGGAGCACGTAGCCCGCGACGACGTCCGGGTCGTAGCTCGCCGGCCGGTCCACGCCCACGCGCAGGCGTACGTAGCCCGGCCCCAGCAGCCCGGAGATGCTCTTGAGGCCGTTGTGGCCGCCGCTGCCGCCGCCCTCCATGAGCCGCAGGCGGCCGAACGGCAGGTCGATATGGTCGTGCACGACGAGCACCCGCTCGAGCGGCAGCTGAAGCGCCCGAAGAGCAGCGGCGACGCTGCGCCCGGAGTCGTTCATGAAGGTCGTGGGCTGCAGCGCAAGGACGGCACGGCCGCCGATGGTGCCTTCGGCGCAGCGGCCGTCGAAACCCCGCTTCGCCCGCGAAAACCCGTGGCGGCGGGCCAGTTCCTCGACCACCTGAGAGCCGACGTTGTGACGGGTGCCTTCGTAGATCGACCCGGGGTTTCCCAAGCCGACGATCAGATACTCCACGTTGTGCTGCGGGCGAAAGATGGCCACGACGCCTCCCGGTCAGGCGGCCCGTCGTGAGGCGGCGGTCAGTCCGCCGCCTCCTTCTCGCCCTTGCCGACGATCTGAGGCTCGGCCTCGGAGGCGCCTTCCGCGGCGGCCGCGGCGCCCTCCTCGCCCTCTTCCTCGACCCTGCGCGGCGGCAGCACCGAGCACAGCACCTGCTCGAGGTCGTCGACGATCTCGAGGCCCTCGGGCACGACCAGGTCGCCGACCTTGGCGGTGTCGTTGACGTCCATCTCGCTGATGTCGAGCACGAGGTGCTCGGGGATGGCCGTGACGAGGCCCCTGACCGTGACTTCGCGGGTGGACTCGTCGAGCATGCCGCCGGCCAGGACGCCCTTGGCCTCGCCCTCGAAGCTCACGGCCACCGTGGTCTCGATGGTCTCGTCGAGGCGGATCTCCTGGAGGTCGATGTGCGTGAGCGTGCTCTTGACGCGGTCGAGCTCCATGTCCTTGATGATGGCGTGGTGGGCGCGCTTGTGGCCCTCGACGGTGACCTCGAGGACGGCGTGCGTGCCCGCGCCCGTGGAGAGCGCGCTGCGCAGCGCCCGCGGGTCGACGGCGAACATGGTCGCCGCTTTGCCGTGGCCGTACAGCACGCCGGGGATGAGCCCGGCCTTGCGCAGGCGCCGGGCGGCGCGGCTGCCGGTGACATCGCGCGGTTGCACGACGATGCTGACTTTGTCCATTGGTCGTCTCCTGCTAGAAAAGCTGATTCTCGCCGGCGAACAGCTCGCTCACCGACTCGTCCTCGAACACGTTCTTGATGGTACGAGCAAGGATGTCGGCGACGCTGAGGACCTTGACCTTGGTGTCCTCGGGGCCGACCTCCACGTGCACGGTGTCTGTGACCACGACCTCCTTGACCGGCGACCGCCGGATACGCTCGAAGGCGGGCCCGCTGAAGAGGCCGTGGGTAGCCGTGACGTAAACCTCCTTGGCGCCGTTCTCGTAGAGCGTCTCGACGGCGGCGGTGACGGACCCGGCCGTGTCGATCATGTCGTCGACGATGACGGCGATCTTGTCGCGGACGTCGCCGATGAAGTGCATGGTCTCGGCGCGGTTATGCTCGGGGCGCATCTTGGTCAGGACGGCCAGCCCGGTGCCCGGCAGGCGGCTGATGAAGCGCTTGGCGAGCTTGACGCCGCCGGCGTCGGCCGAGACGGCCACCAGCGGCGTGTCGCCGAAGTCCTTGTAGCGGAAGTAGTCGGCCAGCATGGGCACGGCCGTCATGTGGTCGACGGGGATCTCGAAAAAGCCCTGGATCTGGCCCTGGTGCAGATCCATGGAGAGCACGCGGTCGACGCGCGCCGCTTCGAGCAAGGTGGCGATGAGGCGCGCCGTGATGGGCTCGCGGGCGGCGCTCTTTTTGTCCTGCCGGGAATATGGGTAGTACGGCATGACCGCGGTGATGCGGCGCGCCGAGGCGAGCTGCGCCGCCTGGATCATGATGAGCAGCTCCATGACCTCGTCGTTGAGCCGGTCCTTGGGCGACTGCACGATGAAGGCATCGGCGCCCCGAATGCTCTCGTCGTAGCGCGCGTAGATCTCGCCGTTGGCGAAGGTCCTGAGGAGCACGCCGCCCAGGTTGAGGCCCAGCTTTTCGGCGATCTTCGCGCCGAGCGCGGGATTGCTACGTCCCGAGAAGACCATCAGGCGCTTCTGCGAGGAGGTCACACAGCAGGAAGTATCAGCCACCGCGTCCCCTTCCTTGATGGGCTTCCGGCCGAAACGGGATTGTACCAGACGAGGGACGCCCGGCCCGAAGGGCTCATTGGGCGGTGCCCTTCGGCGCCGCGCTCCTCAGCCCACCTGCGGCGGCTAATGAGCGTCCTCCTCCGCCTGCTCTCTGAGCAGCCGCGCCGCGCGGCGCGCCGCGTAGCCGTCGACGTTCTCCTGCTTGCTTCGCGCCACGCCGAGGGCACCGGGCGGCACGTCACGGGTGATCACCGAGCCCGCCGCCGTGAAGGCGCCGTCGCCGATGGTGACCGGCGCCACGATCGTGGTGGCGCTGCCCGTGCGCACGTGATCGCCGATGGTCGTCGCATGCTTCTCGTAGCCGTCGTAGTTGGCCGTGATGTTGCCGGCGGCGATGTTGGTGTGCCGGCCTACCACGGCGTCGCCCACGTAGCTGAGGTGCGGCACCTTGCTGGCCTCGCCGATGCGGCTGTTCTTGATCTCGACGAAGGTGCCGGCCTTGGCGCCCTCGGCGAGCACCGTGTTGGGGCGGATGTAGGCGTACGGGCCGACGCTGCAGCCCGAGCTGATGACGCATTCGTAGAGATGCGAGCTGACCACGTGGGCGCGGTCGCCGACGAAGGCGTCGCGCAGAAACGCGCCGGGGCCGATCTCGCTGGCGGCGCCCACGATGGTGCGTCCGAGCAGGTGCGTGTTGGCGCGGATGAACGAGTCGCGTCCGACCTCGACGCCCCAGTCCACGAAGGTCGTGTCGGGGTCCTCGACGGTGACGCCGGCGAGCATCAGACGCTCCGTCAGCCGCCAGCGCATGGCGGCGTTGACGAGGGCCAGCTCGACGCGTGAGTTGACGCCCATGCACATCTCCTCGTCGTCGCTCTCAAGAGCGGCCACGGTGTGCTGAGCGTCGATGAGCAGATGCACGACGTCGGTCAGGTACAGCTCGCCCTGCGCGTTGTCGCTGCCCAGCCGCGCCAGCGCCGGGCGCAGGGCGTCGCTGCGGAACACGTAGAGGCCCACGTTGATCTCTTCGATCTCGCGCTCGCCCGCCGAAGCGTCCCTGAACTCGACGATGCGCGCCAGGCGCTCGTCGGCGTCGCGCACGATGCGCCCGTAGCGGGCGGGATCGTCGAGGCGCACCGTGGTGAGCGTGGCCGCGGCGTCGGCGTCGAGGTGCCGCTGAAAGAGGTCGGCGACGAAGTCGCCGTGCACCAGCGGCACGTCGCCGTAGAGCACCATCACGTCGCCCTCGAAGCCGGCCAGGGGCTCGAGGCCGGCGCGCACGGCGTCGCCGGTGCCGTTTCGCTGCTCCTGCACGGCGCGTTCGCACCCCACGGGCAGGATCTCGGCGATCCGCTCCTGGTCGGGGCCCGTGACCACGACGATACGCTCCGGCGAGATGCTCAGAGCGGCGTCGATGACGTAGGCCAGCATGGGCCGGCCGCACACCTCGTGCAGCACCTTGGGGACGTCGGACTTCATGCGCGTGCCGAGGCCCGCCGCAAGGATCACGACGGCCAGCGGGGGGCGCTTGCCTGCAGGTCTGTGGGTCATATGTCTCACCTGACGGGAGTGGTGGCCGCGGGTGCCGTCCGCGCATCTGGAAGTGGCTGGGGCGGGAGGATTCGAACCTCCGGATGCCGGGACCAAAACCCGGTGCCTTACCACTTGGCTACGCCCCAACGCCGGACGGCCGGGGCGCCGCAGGGCGCCGCGCCGCCCGCCGCAAAGCGGCAAAGCATTGTATCACCCTGAGTGGGGGCGGAGCGGCGGCGCCGGCTGCAGATCGCTGACGCACCAGGCGCGGGAGGGCGCCAGCGCCGCCCGCGCCCTGCTCGCCGCCTCCCCGCTTGCGAAGAGCCCGAACACCGCGGCGCCGCTGCCGGTCATGGCCGCCGTCAGCGCGCCCTCGGCGGACAGGCGGTCACGCAGTTCGGCCACCGCCGGCCGGCGTGCGGTCACGCTCGCCTCAAGGTCGTTGTGCACCAGGGCGACGACGTCCGCGACGGTCTGCGCCGCCTGCGCGCGCGCCGAGAAGGCGCGCGCCTGCGGCGCGAACTCCTTGAGCGTCGTCTGCACATCCTCGTCGCGCCAGCGGTACACGGCAGCCGTGCTCAGGGCGAGGTCGGGGACGGCGATCACGGCATGGAGGTCGGGCAGCGCCACCTCCTTGAGCAGCAGGCCGCGGCCCATCACGAGCTGCGGACCGGGCCACAGGAAGAAGGGCACGTCGGAGCCTACGGCCGCGGCCACATCGTGGCGCAGGCGTGCCGACAGCTCGAGGGCAAACAGCCGCTCGAGGGCGACCAGCGTGGCGGCGGCGTCGGAGCTGCCCCCGCCGAGGCCACCGCCGTGCGGCACGTGCTTCTCGATGGTGACGCGCACCTCGAAGGTGCGCTCCAGGCGCGCCTCCAGCTCGCGCACCAGTTTGGCAGCGAGATTCCGTTCGCCGGGCGCCACGTCGCAGACGACGTCCAGCCCGGCCCCCGGCGTGCGCTTTACGACCACGCGGTCGGCGAGCGTCACCGGCACCATCAGCGAGGCGATCTCGTGGAAGCCGTCCGGGCGCGGCGGCCCGACGAGCAGCGCCAGATTGAGCTTGGCCGGCGCCATGACCTCGGCGACCGCCTCGGGACCTTCGCCGTGCGCGATCATCGCGCCTCCTCCGTGAGACCCGCCGTCCTCACGCTTGCCCGTCACTCGCGACCGCACCCAAGGGCCACCCCAGCGCCCGCGCCAGCGCGACCCACCGCGGCGGCGCGAGCTCCTCCGGCCGCGCCGCCGCGCTCAGGCCAAGCTCTTCGAGCGCGCGCAGCACGTCCTCACGCGACAGCGTCACCCCAACGCGCGCCGCGCCGGCCAGCGTATTGGTGAGCACCTTGCGCCGCTGCCCGAAGGCGCGGCGCACAAGCTGGTCCATGGCCGCGTACTCGGCCGCCGTGAGCGGCGGCGCTTCGCCGGCGGCGCTCGTCGCGCCGTCGCCGGCCGCCCGCCGCACGAAGGTGATGAAGCTCGAATCCACGCGCGGCTGCGGACGGAAAGCGGCCGGCGGCACCGCCCTGACCTCCTCACGGCGGCAGGCGAGCTGCGTGAGCACCGAGACCGTCGAATAGGCCTTCGTCGAGGGCGCCGCGAACAGGCGTTCAGCCAGTTCCTTCTGCACCATCACCGCCCAGCGCGACAGCCGCGGGAGCTCGGCGATCGTAGTCATGATGAGCGGGATGGCGATGTTGTAGGCGAGGTTGGCGACCAGCGCCGTGGGCGGCGGGTCGAGCGCCGCGAGATCCTGCTTGAGGGCGTCGCCGGAGTGCACGATGAGGTTGGGGTGCTCTGCGGCGAGCTTGGACAATCGCGACGCATAGCGGTGGTCGATCTCGTAGGCGTGCACGAACCGCGCCCGCTCGAGGAGCGGACGGGTAAGCTGACCGTCGGCGGCCCCGACCTCCAGGACCACGTCGTCGGGGCGCACCGCGGCCTGCTTCACGATGGCCCGCAGGATGTTGCCGTCGACCAGGTGGTTCTGCCCGTAGCGGTGCAGGGCGTGCGGCCGCGGGGGGCGACTGCGGTCGCCCGCGGCCTGCCCGTCTCCGCGCCGGCCCGCGTCGGCACCGCCCGGGCCGGCACCGTCCGAACCGCCGGGCCTCCGTGCGCCGCCTGAGGGGCGTCCGGCCATCCTCAGCAGCCTTCCGGCAACCCGAAGACCCGGCGCGCGTTGGCGGTCGTGACCGCGGCGACGCGCGCCGCGTCCCAGCCGCGCGCCTCGCCGATCACCGCGGCGGTGTGCACCACCCACGCCGGCACGTTGCTGTTGCCGCGGTTGGGCACCGGGCTGAGGAAGGGTGCGTCGGTCTCGACCATGAGACGATCCTCGCGGACGCGCGCGGCGGCGGCGCGCAGCTCGCCGGCGTTCTTGTAGGTGACGTTGCCGGCGAAGCTCGCGTAGTAGCCGCGCGCGTTGCACTCGTCCACGTACTGCGGCAGGGAGAAGCAGTGCATGACGACCGTCAAATCGCCGGCCTCTTCGGCGAGCTGCGCCATGGCCTCTTCGCCGGCCTCGCGCACGTGGACGACGAGCGGCAGGCCGGCGCGGCGGGCCAGCGCGATCTGGGCGCTGAAGGCGCGGCGCTGGGCGTCGCGCGGCGAGAGGTCGCGGTAGAAGTCGAGGCCGCACTCGCCGACGGCGACGACGCGCGGGTGCGCGGCGAGCTCCTCGAGCTCGCCGAGAAGCGCGTCGTCGAGGCTGCTCGCGTCGTGCGGATGAAGCCCGACGGTCGCGTACACGCCCTCGAAGCGCTCGGCGAAACCGATCGCGAGCTTCGCGCTGGCGACGTCGATGCCGATGCTGACGACGGTCTCGACGCCGGCCTCGCGCGCCTGCTCCACGGCCCAGCCGGGGTCGCCCAGCATCTCGAGGTGGCAGTGGGAATCGATGAGGGTCATGGATTCAGATGGTGGCCGGCGCTGGGGCGACGGACGGCGTGCGGCGTGGCTCCGGCGGCACGGGCGACGGCCTCAGGCCACGGCCTCAGGCGCCGGCCTCGATACGCGGGAAGAGCGGCGCGCCCACGACCACCGCGGCGGGCGTGAGGCCGGTCCAGGTGGCCTTCTCGAGGAGCAGGTCGGCGTCGCCGTGCGCCTGGCCGAGACGGCGCAGGATCTCCTCGGCCGTGCCGGGGATCACGGGATAGACGGCCAGCGCCACGAGGCGCAGGCCGGCCGCCAGCCCGTGCAGCACCATGTCGAGGCGGCCGGCCTGCGCCTCGTCCTTGGCGAGCTTCCACGGCGCCTCCTCCTCGACCAGACGGTTGAGGCGCCGCACATACTCCCACACGGTCTCGACGGCGGCCGTGACCGCGACGGCGTCGTACTGCGCGCCGGCGGCGCGCACCATCGCTTCGCCCGCGGCCGCCACATCCCGCAGCACCTCGTCCGCCGGCGCCGCCGGGATGCGCCCGTCGCGGTACTTGGCGATCATGCTCACGCTGCGGCTCACGAGGTTGCCCAGCTCGTTGGCCAGCTCGCTGTTGTACCGGCCCTCGAAACCCTCGAGGCTGATCACCCCGTCCTGGCCCAGCGCGACCTCGCGCATGAGGTAGAACCTCAGCGGGTCGATGCCGTACTGGTCCATGACAGCGAAGGGGTCGAGCACGTTGCCGCGCGTCTTGCTCATCTTCTCGCCGCCCATGAGCAGGTAGCCGTGGATGAACTCGCCGGTGGGCAGCGAGTAGCCGGCGCTCAGGAGCAGGGCCGGCCAGATCACGGCGTGGAACTTGAGGATGTCCTTGGCGAGCAGGTGATGCACCACCGGCCAATAGTGGTCGACGAGGTCCTCGCCGGGGCGCGCGTAGGTGAGCGCCGACAGGTAGTTGATGAGCGCGTCGACCCACACGTAGATGACCTGCTCTGGATCCCACGGCACCGGTACGCCCCAGGTGATGCTGGAGCGGCTGATACTGATGTCGTCGAGGCCCTGCTCGATGAACGACAGGGCCTCGTTGTAGCGCGACCTGGGCGTCACGAAGTCCGGGTTGGCGCGAAACAGCTCGCTGAGCCGATCCTGATACTTGCTGAGCAGGAAGTAGTAGTTCTCCTCCTCCAGCCAGACCGGTTCGAGGCCGTGGTCCGGGCACTTGCCGTCCACGAGGTCGCGCTCGTACCAGAAGCCTTCGCAGGCGGTGCAGTAGAGGCCGCCGTAGGAGCGCTTCTCGATGTCGCCGGCGGCCTTCATGCGTTCGACGAACTGCTGCACGAAGGCCTCGTGCTCCGGGTCGGTGGTGCGGATGAAGAAGTCGTTGGTGGCGCCCAGCTGCCCGGCAAGCGCTTTGAAGCGCGGCGCCAGCTGGTCGACGTGCTGCCGCGGCGTGAGGCCGCGCTCGGCGGCGGCCTGCGCCACCTTGTTGCCGTGCTCGTCGACGCCGGTGAGAAAGAAGACGTCGTCGCCCTTCTGGCGGTGGTACCGCGCCAGGATGTCGGCGGCGATGGTCGTGTAGGCGTGCCCCAAGTGGGGCTCGCCGTTGACGTAGTAGATGGGCGTGGTGATGTAGTAGCGCACGAGCACAAGTCTACCGCACGGCGCGAAGGAGGCGAAGCGCCCGCCAAAGAGCGTGGAACAGGCGGCGCCGCTCGACCCCCTCCACGATTAATCATATAATCACGTTAGTGTTTTATGGCTAACCGCAAAGCTGAGGAGTCGACGTGTATCGATACCGGCTCACAGATGCCACCTCCGTCGCTCTTGCGCGCATCGCCGAGCTTCGTGCGTGCCTCGACGCGCAAGGCCCTCTCCCCCGCATCTGGAAGGGGCGCACGCGTCGCGACCTTGAGGCCGCGGCGACGGCCGCCTCTACAATGCTGGAGGGCGTCGCCGTGACCGTCGACGAGGCGCGTCGCATCCTGGCCGGCGACCGGCCGGTCGGCGTCAGCGCCGCCGACGCCGATCTGGTCGCCGGCTATCGCGACGCCATGCACCTGGTGCTCGCTCGCGCCGACGCGAGCGACTTCTCGTGGCACAGCGAGCTGCTGGTCGCCGTCCATCATCGGGCGCTCGCAGGCTCGTACAGCAAGGGCGCAGGGCGCCTTCGCGATGGCCAGAGCTGGCTCACGAACCGGGCCTCCGGCGACCGCGTCTACCTGCCGCCGCCGGCCGCCGCCGTAACGACGCTCGTGGAGGAGCTCTGCGCCTGGACCAACGCCGGCGATGAGCCGGCCGCGATCCAGGCGGCCATCGTGCACGTCTCGCTGGCCGGCATTCATCCGTTCAAGGATGGCAACGGCCGCACGGCGCGCATCCTCGCGTCTCTGGCGATGTACCGCGGCGGCTACCGGATGCCGCAGTTCACCAGCCTCGAAGAATGGTGGGGCTGCCACGCCGACAGTTACCATCGCGCCTTTGACTGCCTCGGCAGCGAATGGGATCCGCAGGCCGATGTCAGCGCCTTTGTCGAGGCGCACGTGAGCGCGCAGGCAGCGCAGGTCGAGGCACTGTCGCTGCGCAACGCGACAGAGAGGGCGCTGTGGACGGTGCTCGAGGACATCGCCGTCCACGACCTGCGCCTGCACGAGCGCGCGACCCACGGCCTCTACGACGCCTTCTTCGCCCGCGACGTCACCAATCGCTACTACCGCAGTGTGGCCGACGTCTCCAGCGTGACCGCTGCGCACGACCTCGGCAAGCTCGTGGCATCCGGTCTGCTGCAGAGCCGGGGGGCCGGTCGCAGCGCCCACTACATCGCCACGCCGGATCTGTACCGGCGCGTGGTCAGCACCGCTGAGCTCGACGCCGGTTGGCTTGCCGCCGGCGACTCGGCGGAGGAGTCTCGGGATCTGGCGTTCGCAGGCATGGCCGCACGGCTGCACGGGTCAGCCAAAGGCTGATGGCCCGATCTCGCGTGCCCGCCCGGGCGCTACGCGAGCCCGAGGAGCCAGAGCCAGGCCGGAACGACCTCTACGGTACCGGCGCCGACCTCGATCGTGTCTCGTTCGAACAGCGTGACGATGGTCGCCTCGCGCCGGCCAAGCTCCGTCATCGCCTCGTCCAGCGCCCGCAGCTCGCGGGCACGGGTGGTCGTCTCGCGCAGGCTCACGCACGACTGCACCAGCTGAGCGACGTGCGGCTCGTCCCTGTCGCCGACGACAAAATCGACCTCGTGGCCCTCTCGGGTGACGTAGTACGAGATGGCGCCTTCGCGCACGCGGCCCAGGCGCCGGCGCAACTCGAGGTACACCGTGGTCTCCAGGCGGCGGCCGACATCCTCGGTCAACGCGTGCGACATCGCAAGAGCGAGACCGGGGTCGACCGCATACGCCTTCCTGGGCGCAATCTGACGGGCGCGCAGCGACTGCCTGAAGATGCTGATCGGGAATACGAGAAAGGCATCGGACAGTTCGTCAAGCAGTGCGTGGAGCGTGTCCTTGCCCACCCTGAGACCGCGCGAGGTGAGGTCGATGAACACCTTGTTGACCGAGAACGTCTGAGCGCTCGCGCGCACAAGCGCCGCCGCGAAGGCCCGCACCGCGGCCACGTGCGCGTGCCCGTGCCGCTCGATCACGTCACGCACGAGCACGAGCTCGACGTAGTCCTGCAGCGTCTGGATGCGTTTCTCGCTGTCGAGCGTCTGCACATCGGGGAAGCCCCCGACCTCGAGGTAGGTCGCCAGATGCGCTTCGAGGCGCGAGCGCCACGTCGGCCCAGGCTCCGCAGTGGGGATGTCGATACCGGCATGGCGCAGCGACTCGCGAAAGCTGAAGGGCAGCAACTCGACGGCGAACCCGCGACCGCGAAACTCCGTGGCCACCTCGGTGGAGAGCATCTTGGCCGAGGAGCCCGTCACGTAGAGACGGGCGGCTTCGGTGTCGAGGACGCGGCGCGCGAATCGGCTCCATCCCTCAACGACCTGCACCTCGTCGAGGAAGATGAAGGCGCCGTGCTCTCGCGCCGCGGGGCTCAGCCGGTAGAACGTCTCGAGCATCTCATCGAGCCCCGCCAGGTCGGGCTGACCAAGGCGGTCGTCCTCAAGGTTCACGTAAAGCATGCGGTCACGCGGCACGCCCTCCGCGAGGAGTCGATGCATCTCCTGGAACAGGGCGTATGTCTTGCCGGAGCGGCGCATCCCGATGACCACGTCGGCCTTGCCCGGGATGCGCGGCATCTCGACGTCGCGCGGCGTCAGGTCCGGGAGAGGCCGCGCGATCGCTGCGGCTATGAGCGCGTCGAACTGCGGCACATCATATCCTTTCCATAGGGACATGATGCCACATCTCTATCCTCATGGAAAGGATATGACTCGCGCCTCAGACGCCTCGCGTCCGCCGTGCGCGCGGCAGCCCGCCGCCGCAGGTTCAGCCCTTGCCGCCGGCCGCCTTCGCCGCCTGGCCGTACCTGCCGATGCGCTCACCCAGCGACCAGTACTCGCCGTCCACGTAGGCCATGGCGTCGAGCGCCGCCGTCTTGAGCCGCCCGCGCGAGTCGAGGATATCCTCGTCGTAGTGGGTGGCGACGATCTCGGCGATGTAGAGGTCGTGGGCACCGAGCGCGAGCTGATGACGCACGACGCACTCGATGTTGATCGGGCACTCCTCGATGAGCGGCGCGGCGACCAGCTTCGCCGGCCGCGCCGTGAACCCGAGCTCCTTGAACTTGTCGTGCTCGGCCCCGGACCACACGCCGGCCAGGTCGACCTGCTCGAGCTGCGCCACGCTGGGGATATTGACGACGAACTCGCGCGCCGCGTCCACAAGGCCGTGAGAGTGCCGCGAGGGGCGGATGGCGACGCTCAGCATCGGCGGCGCCGAGCACACCGTGCCCACCCACGCCAGGGTGATGATGTTGGGCTTCTGCTTGCCGTGGCCGGCCACGCTGAGCAGCACCACGGGTGTGGGCAGCAACGCCGTGGACGGCTTGCGCTCGATCTTCATCCCGTTCCTCCTTGGAGTCCGCTCGGTATCGTACAGCACTGTGAGAATCGCATGCCGCTGGCGCCGCCGCCACGACATTCGTAAGATGGGGCCGTCGAAGGGGGCGCCTTGCGCAAGCAGTCACTGGACAAGACCGACATCGCCATCATCGGCCACCTGCAGGTAGACGGGCGGCGCGCGTACACGACCATCGCCAAAGATCTCGGCATATCGGAGGCCAGCGTGCGGCAGCGGGTGGCACGGCTGCTGCGCACCAACGTCATCCAGATCGTTGCCGTGAGCAGCCCGCTCGACCTGGGGCTCATGTGGGCGCAGGTCCACCTGCGCGTCGACGGCAAGCGCCTCGAGGCGGTCGCCGAAGAGGTGGCCGAGCTCCCTCAGGTCGACTACGTGAGCATCTGCGCCGGCAACTTCGACATCATCGTGGGCATCGTCGCCCACGACCGCGAGGAGCTCATGGACGTGCTCGTGAACCACATCCGCACCATCCCCGGCATCGTCCAGGCTGAGTTCCTGCTCAACCTCAAGATCCTCAAGGACAACTACGAGTGGTCGCCGGGCGAGGGCCCGGAGCGTACCTAGCATTTCGCAGAGGAGATGAGAGCACGGGCGATCAAACCTGCCCCCACGTCCACACCCCGCCTCCGGGCCCGCGCAGCTCCGCGCTCATGAAGCGCGGCGACGACATCCTCCTCGGGGTGTCTCTGATCGGTGGCTGGCCGCCGAGCCACTTCGTCGGCAGGTACCGCGACGGCTGGTTCATCGAGGACGTCGACGGCAACCGCTACCTCGACTGGATCAACGGCTGGGCCAGCGCCCCGCTCGGCGGCAACCACCCCGAGCTTGTCGAAGCCGCGCACCAGGGCCTCAAGGACTACGGCACCGAATGCCTCTCGGCGCTGCGCGTCGAGCACCAGTGGCTGCTCGCCGAGAAGCTCCACGAGATCGCCCCGCCGCCACTCACCAAGGTCGTCTACGACACCACCGGCAGCGAGGTGGCGGAGAACGCGGTGCGCATCATGCGCGAGGCCGCCGGCCCCGCGCGCCCCTTCGTCATCACCTTCCTCGGCAGCTTCCACGGCGGCAACTACGGCACCGGCGCCATGGGTCCGCACAATGCCCACTACAACCACGCCATCGAGCCGTTCATGAGCGGCTGGATCAACGTCCCCTTCCCCACCTGCTACCGCTGCCCGTATCACCTCGAGCACCCTGCCTGCCGTCTCGCCTGCCTCGACTACATCGAGGAGATGATCCTCAAGTACAAGGCCACGCCCGACAGCATCGCCGGCGTCAGCGTCGAGCTCATCCAGGGCGAGAACGGCGTGCAGATACCGCCGCCGGAGTGGCCCAAGGCGCTGTACGACCTCTGCCAGAAGTACGGCTGGATCCTGTACAACGACGAGGTCCAGGAGGGCGTGGGCCGCACCGGCAAGTGGTTCGCCATCGAGCACTATCCCGGCGTCGCGGCAGAGCTGCTCAGCCTCGGCAAAGGTCTCAGCGGCGGGCTCATGCCGCTGGCCTGCACGCTCGGCTCTGAGCGCATGAGTGCGCCCGCCGGCGAGCTGTACACGGGCGGGACGTTCGCCGGCAATCCCGCCGCCTGCCTCATGGCCACCAAGCTGTTCGAGATCATGGAGCGCGACAAGGTGCTCGACAACGTCGCCGAGCTCGAGAGGGTGGCGAAGGCCAAGTTCGGCGCCATGAGGGACAAGTACGAGATCGTCGGCGACGTGCGCGTCATCGGCGCCTACATGTGCGTCGAATTCGTCGAAGATAAGGACACGAAGACGCCGGCGCACGACCTCACCCGCGAGATCGTCTACGCCATGGAGCGCAGGGGCGTCGTGCCCATCTACGAGTCGGCGTTCAACTACTTCCGTCCCACGCCGGCGCTCAATCAGCCGCCGGAGCTGTTCGCGTTGGGCTGCGACATCGTGGAAGAATGCGTCGCCGAAGTGAGCAAGGCGCACGCCAAGGGCGTGCGCTAGACGAGGGAGTGAAGCAGATGGCGAACGGCGAGATGCCCTACGCCGGCATCGCGAGCTTCTTGAAGGCGCCGTGCGTGCCGCAGCCGACGGCGGCGGACGGCGAGGTCGCGGTGCTGGGTGTGCCCTACGACGAGGGCACCACGAATCGTGGCGGCGCGCGCATGGGGCCGCGCGCCTTGCGGGAGGTGTCCACGTATTGGTCCTATCGGGACGGCGTCGACGCGCTCTATGACGGCGAGGCCAAGGTCCAGCTTATGGGCGGCGTGAGGTGGGTCGACTGCGGCGACGTGGTGCTCGCGCCGAACATGCCGCCGGAGCCGCGGCACACTGCCATCATCGAGCGCCTGCAGCCGCTTGTGGAGGCTGGCCTCTTCCCCGTCACACTCGGCGGCGACCACTCCATCACCTATCCGGCGCTCACGGCCGTCAGCCGTGCCCGTGGCGACAAGCCCTTCCAGCTCGTGCAGTTCGACACCCACATGGACTACTGGAACGAGGAGGGCGACCAGCGCTTCACGCACGCGAGCCCCATCATCCGCGCTCACGAGACCGACATGCTGAGCGGCGTCACGCAGTACGGCATCCGTGGGCTGCACACCCAGTGGGACAACATCGGCCTGGCGCGCAGGCGCGGCGTGCGCATCTTCTGGTGCGAGCAGGCGAAGGACACGCGCGTGGACGAGCTCGTCGAGCACTTCACGCCGGGCGTCGATACGTACATCACCTTCGACATCGACGCCCTCGACCCCAGCATCGCGCCGGGCACCGGCACGCCCGAGCCCGGCGGCTTCAGCTACTACGAGGCCAAGGCGATCCTGCTGGCCGTCTGCGCGCGCTGCAACGTGATCGGCATGGACCTCGTCGAGGTGGCGCCGCAGTACGACGGGCCCGGCCAGCTCACGGCGCTGCACGGCGCGCGGCTGATCCTCGACACCGTGGGCGCCGTGTTCCGGCGGCGCGCCGCGCTGAGGTAGACCGGCGGCCGACACGCGAAGCGGGCGGCGGCCGTGGTCGCTCTCGCCGAACGATCGCTACTTCGCGGGTCGCAGCCGGAACGCCGACCAGGTGTCGTCGATGCCCACGAGGCCGAGCGGCCGCATGTCCAGCTTCTCGGCGAGCGCCCAGACGTCGTCGCGGTTCATGTCCAGCCCCGCGGCTTTCGAGCCCTTGCGGTAGAAGACCCACAGTGCGGCCCCAGCAGCGAGCTTGGCGACCGCCGGGGGCATCTGCGCGTCAAGCTCCCCGCGCGCGCTCACGAACAGGAACACGAGCTGGGCCTCGGCGGGGTCCACGAATGTGACGCCCTCGGGCAGCCCCAGCGATTCGACGACGCCGGGCACCCTGTTAAGGACAGCGATCGTGGTGCCCGGCTTGAGGCGAGCCTTCTGGGCGACGGTCTTCGCGGTCATGAGGCCTCCTGCGAGAGCGCTGAGGTGGGTGGATTCACGGTGGGGTATACCCGCCCGGGGCATCCCGGCCCACCAGGAGCCCGGCGCGGCGCCCGGCACGCGGCCGGCACGCCGCGCGAGTCGGAACGTCCACCCTGGTCACCCTGGCGCCTCCATGCGCGCGCCGCTACGCTGAAGGCATGCTTCGTTCCTTGACAGTCCTTCACATATAAGTCAACATGCGACTGCTCGTCATCGTTCGCGCCGAGTAGCTGATCGTCGCGCCGGTCGATGCCCGCGGATGCTGCCCCGTCAGACGGTTCCTCGAGCAGTTGCGTCGAGATGCGCCGGCTGAGCATCGCCAGGTGACGGGAGGACTGCGGGTGCTGGCAGCGTTCGGCCGGATCACAGACGAGCGCTGAGTCAGACATCTTGGCGACGGGATTTACGAGCTGAAGACGCGCGGCGGCGTGCGCGTGCTCTACTTCGTGAATGAGGGGCGCGTCATCGTGTGCACAGACGCGCTGAGGAAGCCGAAACCGCGACAGCTCTCGTGGCTCATAACGCGGAGCGTGACGGTTCGTGCCTCGTACTTAACCGCGCAGAGGGTCGGCGGACTGCAGATCGTGGAGGAATGATGAAGCACATGACCTTCAGGGAGATGTTTGAAGAGGTCGAGAAGCATCCGGACTACTGGGCCGAGCTGGCGATGCTGTACTTCAGCGAGGAGGTGCTCGGCGCCATGCGTGAGCAGTCCGTGACGCGCGCTGAGCTGGCGCGGCGCCTCGGGACCTCTCAGGGCTACGTCACGCGCCTCCTCAACGGAACCAGCAACCTCACGCTGGCGACCATGAGCAAGATGGCGTTCGTGCTGGGCCTCGAGCTGCGCACAAGCCTCGTGCCGATGGCCAAAGCCTGGAGCGCCCCAGCCGCCGGCGACACGTCGAGTGAGGTCGCCGGCGCGGTCTGAGCTGCTCTACCCGAAGAACGCGCCGTACCTGTCCTCCTCGACGAGCGCCACGGGCGCTTCCAGGTCCGCGGGCATCGCGTCCGGGTCGTACGCGTGCCACTTCAGGTCACGGGGCATCCAGTACAGCGTCCGGCTTCCGCGGGTGCGCGTGTACCTGAACCCCTCCACGCCCATTCGGGTCCATGCACCGACGCCGTCCCACGGAACGCGATCTTCGTGAATCGAGACGCTGTGGCCGTCGACCTCGTGGACGAACCGCAACGTGTCGGCGTGCTCCTGCTCCGGCCGCGAGGTCCTCCGGCAGAGTGCCCCACCGGTCCTCTCGATCCGTTTGCGCTCAAGCTGGCTGAAGGCCATCCCCAGCGGCCCCCTACACCTCGTCCGCCGTCACCACGACCGCGAACGGCACCCCGAGCGCCTCGAAATGCTTCTTCCCGCAGCGCACCTTGTCAGCCTCGCTGGTGCGCAGCTTCAGGAAGTCGCGGGTGCCCTTGGTCTCGCGGACCAGGTACAGTGGCCCGCCGTTCTGCTTGAGGATCGCCCAGTCCGGATTGTACTTGCCGACCGGCGTGTCGATCTCGAACCAGCGCGGCAGCTTGACGAACAGCTTGATGTCGTCGCGCGCGTCGAGCTGACGGGCGAACTCACGCTCCACCTCGGAGTCGTAGGCGACGTACTCGTACACCGAGCTCTCCACGGGTAGCGCGCTCAGGTAGTTGACCAGCTCCTCGTTCTTGAAGAGGAGCATCTCCCACTCGGCCTCGGACCCGCCGCCGCCCACACGCTCGTACTTGATGCCGTCCACCAGCAGGCGGTGTAGCTCGTGCTTGAGAACGTCGGCCACGGCGTCGAGGAAGTGCTGGGGGTTGTTGAAGAGCTCGCCGAGGCGGCCTGACTCGCGCAGGATGCGCACCAGCGTCGAGCGCGTGAGCTCGGTCTCGTTCTGCAGGTAGGCGAGCACGTCGGGGATGGGCTGGCCGGCGTGCTCGACGCGCTCTTCAGCGGAGCTGGACGCCGTCGCCGCCACGCCGCCCTTTTCGACGCTGAGCCGGCCGGCCGTGACGCGGATGCGCGGCTTCTCGACGACCGGCATGCGCTTCACGCCGTCGACGGCGCGCCTCACCAGCACCTCGGTGTCGAACTCGACGCGATAGGTGGTCTTGGGCTTGATGCGGTCCCACAGAGCCTTGAACTCGGGAGTCAGCGTGACCTCCCTCCGCAGCTTGTTGGGCCGCTCGTCGCGGTCGCGGCGGATGTGGCGCTCGATCTGGTACGACGACAGCAGATCGATGACCGCCGGGGCCAGTTCCTCATGCGCCGGCGGCAGCGCGAGCGTGAAGCCGGCGCGCCTGGAGGACGTGCTCCTGGAAGACGTGCGTGCCGGCGCGGTCGGAGGAGAATTCGACCCGGCACCACCCGCTTTCTACTGATGCGGTCCTGCCGGCGGCCGGCTGCCACTCCGGCGCCCGACCGTTGAGGCACTCAACCCGCGGCTTCACCGTCCGCGCCCACTCCGTCACGCAGCGACGCGCGGGCGGGCAGACCACTCGCACCTCACCCCGTACTGGGGACGAGGCGCGTCAGAGTACGAGCCCTCCGAGTCGTGCGTCCAGCCGCGGCCTCTACTGCCGGCGATCTCGGCCCGGGGTTTTTCTGCATGTTGGCACGCCTGTGCACGTACCCGCGCACACGGCTGACGGCCTTCGCGTCGCAGAGATCGATCGTCGATACGGCGGCGACGGCAGACCTCACCCTTTGGGAAGGAAGTCACTCGGGCAGTCGTTCTTCACGCACGCCTGGGCGCAGTGCGAGACGCAGGCTCCAAAGGTCATGCAGTGCTCGGACTCATGCGTGAAGCCGCAGCCTGAGCCGCCGACGATCTCGTCGAGCTCGTCGGCGGACACCGCCAGCTCGCGGCTCTTCTCGTCGCTGAGCTCGAGCGAGCGCGCCTCGGCGAGGTCCTCAAGTGTGAAGTCGTAGCCGGCGGCCGTGATCGCGGCACGGCGCTCCTCGGCGCTCCGCGCCTCCTTCACTGTGGCCACGAAGTCGCGGTCGGTGGCCAGCCTCCGCAGGTACTCTGCCGCGCTTTCCAGGCTCATGGGTCCTCCTCTTGCTCGGGGTCGTCTTCTCTCAGGTCTGAGTGGGCTCCGGGGCACGCGCGACGGCCGCCGGATGGACGGGGCGATAGCCTCGGCGCCGTCGCGACCGCTCATCGAGCGGCAGGCCCACGGTGCAGAGCGCCTGGGCCAGCCACGCGTCGTAGTACTCGTCGAGGTACTCGGCGAGGTGGTCCTTGAAGGGTGAGGAGCACAGGGGTCGACCGGCCCGCCGCGCCAGCAGCCTCCTGTGCACGCACCCACCTCCACAGATGGGCAGGACGAGGCATCGACCGCAGGAGTCGTCCACGAACGGATCCAGCGCCAGGGCGTAGTCGGCGCTGAGGGCGAGTGACGTGTGGGAGCGCGAGGAGATGTGGCCGATGCTCCACGCCGCCTTGCCCACAGACTCCCAGCAATTGTAGAGCTCGCCCTCCGGCCCGATGACGAACGAGGTCGCCCCAGTCGCGGTGCAGATTCCATCCTGTGCGCTCGGATATGTTCCGCCCGGGCGAGGCCATGCTCCCGACCGCTGCAACCCCGTCTCCACCGCAGCCCACTCCCGGTTCCCGAGGAGGGGGCCGATTACCTCGGGGCCATCCGACTCCACGCGGGCGGGATACACACTCACGCCGCCGCCTTCGCCGGCGTCGGCCAGGAGGGGCCACACCTCAGCGACTCGGGCTACATTGTCGTCGTCCACGTTGACGCGGACCCTGCACCGTCCGTCATAGGCCGAGTCTGCGAGGGCGCATACGTTGCCGATGATGCGCGCGAACGTGGCTCCCCCTCCTGCCAGCGGGCGCCTCACGTCGTGAATGTCCGCAGGACCGTCCAGCGTGATCTGTACGTCCTTGATCTTGAGGTCGTCGAGGCGGGCGACCCTGGCCTCGTCCAGGCCGTAGCCGTTCGTGACGAGGCTCGCGCCCTCAAGCTCGATGTCGAGCTCGCCCACCTGCCGGGTGATGTCCTCGATCACGTGCCACGCCAGGGTGGGCTCGCCGCCGTACCACGTGATCTTCAGCCGTCGCGCGTCCTTGAAGGTCCGGATGAAAGCCATGAGCGCGGCGATCGTGTCGGGGCTCATCACCGTCGCGTCCGCCTGGCTGTCCTCGAAGCAGTAAACACAGCGAAAGTCGCAGCCGAGCGTCGGGCAGATGGTCAAGGCGAGCGTGGACGTGTCGAAGCAACGCGAGAGGCGCTCGTAGCGGAGCGCAAGCAGGGCAGCATCGTCGGCGCCCTCGTCGACCAGCATCCTGTGCTCGCGCAGTACCGAGAAGAAGTCTGCTTCGACGGAGGGTGCCTGGCCTTCCGGCGCGGCGGGCGGCGCCTCCGCGCCGCCGCGGTCGCGCATCTCGGCCAGCCGGCGGTAATGCCCGTCATCAAGGTCGAGCAGGGCGTTCGAGACCGCGTTGTAGAGGAACGGGCCGTGGCGCGGCGACTCGTACAGGACGTTGTGGCGGGACCAGAGGATGCCCGTCCTCCTTCTGGTCGTCATGTGCTTTCTCGGGTCCGCGTCGTAGTCGATGGCGCGCCGGCGGCGACCGAGAATACGTCGACGACGCTGCCGTCCGCGCGCAGCGCGGACCGGCGCTCGGCGAGCGCGTCCACGGCGTCGCGGACGCCGGCGGCCTTGCGCTCAAGCTCAGAGGGCAGGAAGGCGGAGGTGGGATCCTGTATCCGCAGGGCCTGCGCCACAGCCGTTCGGGCAGTCATCAACTGGGCACCAGCACATGGGTAGTGGCCGCTCGCCCACCGGCGCCACCGGCGGCATCTCAGCGCCGCCGCGCTCGCGCATCTCGGCCAGCCGCCGGTGATGCGCGTCGTCGAGGTCGAGCAGCGCGCTCGAGACCGCGCTGTACAGGAACGGGCCGTGGCGCGGCGACTCGTACAGGACGTTGTAGCGGGATCGGAGCGTGGGCTCATCGGTCGCCATGTCTGCATCGCCGTCGCACTTTCGGCGACACTCGTTGCGGACACCCTCGCGATGCTGCCGGCGGCGAGCTCCGCGGCGCTTCTAGTAGATATTGTGCTCCGCCTCATGCGTCCAACCGCCGTGCGTCGTATCCGAGCCCTCGTGCGTGTAGCCGCAGTGCGCGCCGCCGGTCACGGCGTCCAGCTCCTCGTCGGCCAAGTCGATCTTGAGGCTTTCCTCGTCACTGAGCTCGAGAGAGCGTGCCTCAGCGAACTCGGGCACTGTGAATTCGTAGCCTGCGTTCTGCACGACGGCGCGGCGCTCAGGGGGACCGGCGGCAGCTCTGACCTGGGCCATGAACTCCGAGTCTTCTACCTAGCGGCGAGGGCACGCTCGCGCGCTCTCTACGGACACGGGGACCCCCTGTCTTGCGTCTGCAGTAAGCCCGGCGGCACGACGAGCCCGCGCCCGTCATCCACGTGCCGCGTCGTCACGAGTATCGACGGCCGGGATCTGAGACGTGAGTACCCGGCCCCCAGGTTCGTCTTGGCATCTTACGATGCTGCTGCGCGAGAGTCTAGCCCTGCCCTTTCCGCGAAGGACCACGCGCCAGTCTGCCGAGAGCATGTCGCCCTCCGACATCGAGGCACTGCAATGTGGCCGGCGACCACCTCCGCGGCCCAGGGCCAGCGGCGCGGCAACTGCAGGCGCAGGCACCGGGCGTGGCGCACGAGCCTGCCGGCGTCGTGCAGCAGGCGGTAGCGGAGGCGCTCGGGCTCGGAGGCGTGCGCCTCGAAGCACTCGTCGTAGTCGGGCGGCGGCAGGCCGGCGAGCGAGCGGACGCGGCCGCGGTACGACGATCCGTCGGCGACCTCGGGATACACGTGGGTGCGGTGCCACGGCGCGTAGACGCCCTCGTGCAGCGCCCGGCCGGGGCCCGCTTCGCAGCCGGGCCCGCCGGCGAGCGTGACGACGTTCGGCGCCAGCTCCTCAACGCGCCGCAGCAGCGCCAGGGACGCGGTGAGCTGCGGCGCCGTGATCGTGCAGCCCACGGCCGCCGGCGCCGCCTCGACGATCTCCGCCGCGAGCCCGTCGAGGAACGCCTCGGCGTCCACCCTCAGCGCCTCGGCGCTCGCGACGACGGCGCCCCGCTGCTCCTGCGTGAGCCGCTCGGACCCCGCGTAGTCGCGCACCCACTCTTCGGCCGGCATCTCCGCTCCCGGGAACAGCGCCCGCTGGAAGAGCCAGTCGCCGAAGAACGAGGCGTGCCACTCGCGCTCGCCGAGCAGGGCCGTGTCCACGCCGAGGCGGTCGGCGAAGCGCAGGTTGGCGAACACGGCGCGGCAGGCGAAGCCCTCCCGCGCCAGGATCGCCTTGAGCAGCCCCACGGCGAGCGACGGGAACTGCACGTGCTGGAACGGCATCGTGACGAGCACGAGGTCGGGCCGGGTGGCGTCGGCGGCCGGCCCGCCGCCCTCGGCCGGCCGGCCCGCTTCTTCGCCCGGCCGCCCCGCGCTCAGAGGTCCCACGGGCACGACCGCTCCCCGACCAGCTGCATCTCCGCCAGCTTGGCCCGGTCCTCGTCGGTGAGCTCGTGGGCGAGGTGGATGCCGGCCTCGATCCAGGCCTTCGTCCAGAGGCAGTTGTCCTCCGGCGGCAGGAACATGTCGCCGGTGCGCGTGTAGTTGTACTGCAGGCAGCCGCCGATGCACCCGTTGCCGGCCCAGCACGAGCGGCACGGCTCCTGGCGGAACGTGGGCTTGTCGACGAACACGCTGCGGTCGCCGAGCCCGTGCCACACGTCGCCGATCTTGTGCTCCGGTGAGCCGACGAAGCGGTGGCAGGCGTAGATGGTGCCGTCGCTGGCCACGGCCGCCATGACCCGGCCCACGCCGCAGTGGCCCCTGCGCGGCCGCTGCGGCCGCAGCATGTCGAGGGCGCGGCCGAAGTCCAGCCACCGCGCCCACCGCCTCACCTCGTCCTCGTCGCCGCGCTGCACCGCGGCGAGAAACGCGGCGACGCACTCCTCCATGTACGGGATGGCGTCGGCCGGCGACGGCAGCACCTCCCCGGCCTCGTCGTCGCTCACGCACCCCGCCGCAAAGGCGGTCTGATAGCCGCCGGGGCTCACGTCGGCCATGTACTCCACCACGGCCGGCAGCTCCTCGCTCTTCAGCACCGTGGCGCGGAATTTGGCCTCCTCCGGCATGACCTCCGTGATGCGGCGCGCACTCTCCAGGAAGGCCGCGGACGACGGGCTCCCGTCGCGCAGCGGCCGGTTGCGGTCCTGCATCTCCGGCGGTCCGTCGAAGCCCACGAGCAGCCGGAACCCGTTCTCCTTGAACCAGGCGAGGGCCTCGTCGTCCAGCAGCACGCCGTTGGTGGCCACGGCGAAGTTGGCCTGCTTGCCGGCGGCGGCCGTCTCGCGCAGGTGCGCGGTCACCTTCTTGAGCAGCGGCAACGCCAGCAGCGGCTCGCCGCCGAAGAACGACACGGACACGAGCGCGCTGTCGCCGGACTGCTCAAGCAGCCAGTCCACGGCGCGCAGGGCGGTCTCCTCGCTCATCATGCCGGCCTCGCCGTACTCATCCCCGCCTCCGTAGCAGTAGGTACAGCGCAGGTTGCAGCGCTGCGCGATGAGCAGGTTGATCGAGCGGATGGGAGGCGCGACGGAGCCTCCCTCGGCGAGGGGCTTGACGGCCGCGCCGGTCACCGGCTGCGAGCTCGCCAGCTCGAGACCGAAGAGCTCCTGCTCGTCCTCCCTGGTGCGCGGCGCGGTGGAGTCGCCGTCGAGCCGCTGCAGCGTCGCCGTGAAGCCCGCCGGGACGCGGCGCGAGATCATCCGTGCGGGGTTCACCACGTACTCCCGGCCCTCGCGCAGGAAGGCGTGCCAGGGGCGCAGGTAAAGCGGCCGCGTCGTGACCGGGGCTGACTCCATCATCTCTCTCGTTCCGCTGGGTCGTCGTCGGGCGCGCGCACTGGGTCGTCGGGGACGCGAGCCGGGTCGCCGCCGGGGACGCGCGCGACGCCGGCGCTCTAGCCGGGGAGGCCGTCGAACACGTCGGCGAGACCAGCAACGTCCACGGGCCGCTCCTCGTGACGCGCCTTGACGGTGGCGTTGATGTAGGCCGCGCCGACGGAGCCGCAGCGCGCGGGCTCGGTGAGCCACAGCATCGCCGCCATCACGTCGTCCTCGGCGAAGTGGAGCCGCAGGCGCGCCTCGACGGCCTCGTCGTCGAGTCCGCCCTCGGCGAGCGCCAGCGCGGACGTGAGGCAGCGCTCGCCGGGCGGCCGGGACGAGACCGCGTCGCGCGCGGCGCCCGCTCGTGTGGCGAGCGACCCGGCCTGTGGCGCGCCCGCCGCCGGCCGCCGCCGGCCGCCGCTCAGCAGCGCGAGCGCCCGCACGCGCTCCCCGAGGCGCAGCCAAACATGCGGCAGCAACTCCTCGAGGCCGGGCACCCCCGACGTGAGGCCGTGCAGCCACAGCGCCCCCAGGTTGCGCCGGCCGACGACGCCCGGGTCCAGGTAGGCGTCGGCGGCCTCGGCGAAGGCGCGCAGCGCGTCGTCGCCGGCGCCGGCGAGATCGTTCCAGGTGAGCAGGTGCTCGTTGCTGAACGCGTACCACCCGGCCAGCTCGTCGAGGTCGAGCACGTCGGCCTCGCTCGCCCCCGGGATGTAGATCCAGAACGCGGGGAACCCGAGGTACGAGACGTCGCGCACGAACAGGCGCCAGCCCTGGGCCTCGACCCGGCGCAGCAGGACGGCGAGATCCTCGGCGTCGCCGGTGCCCTCCTCCCAGGCGGCCCCGTCGAACGTCGCGTCGTCCGGGGCCGAGAGGATCGAGAGCGGGAACCTCACGGCGCCGGTGCGGAAGTAGCCGCGCAGGTGCCGCGAGATGGTCTGGACGTCGCCTCGGGCGAGCCCCTCGGCCAGCGGGTCGTCCGCGAGGTCGATGGGCAGAAGGCGGGTGGTGTACCCCGTCTGGAAGATCTCGGTGAAGCAGCGCTCCAGCGCCGTGGGGGGCGAAGGAGCGACGCCGATGTGGAAGGCGCAGGCGCCGCGCGCCGGGTCGTGGATGAGCGCCCCGATGACGGGGACGCCCATGCCGAACGAGCGGTCCTTCACGGTCACCGTCCAGCCCTGCGACGCCTCCAGGTCGGCGATGCGGCGCACGATCTCGGCCTCGCCGAAGAACTCGAGCGGTATCTCGGGCAGGCGCGGCTGCTCGACGAAGATGCGCGCCATGGCGTGCCGCTCGAAGAGTTCGCAGACGCCCTGCACGAGCGCCTCCGTGGGCGTGTTGCCGGCACACATGCCGTTGGACGCCACGCGGATCTCGAGCAGGCGGATGGGGATGAGCACCTCCGCGCGCCGCGCCGGCTCGTAGAACGGCGCGCACAGCACCTCGTGCAGGCCCAGCCGCCCCTCCAGAAACGCGAGCTGGGCGGCCGGGTCGTCGAGGCCGAGCAGACCCGAGAGGCTCGCGCCGCAGCGCGCGACCGCCTCGGCCACCGGGAGCACGACCTCGCGCGGGTCGCCGTGGTGCTGCGCGAGCGGCGCGCGGCGCGCGAGCACCTCACGGCGGCGCGCCTCCCGCGGGTGGCCGCGGTAGTAGGCCTCGCTCGCCGCGTGCAGGTGGCTGGGGTGCGCGAGATTGCCGTTCTGCAGCCGCTCGAAGAGCTCGGCGTGGGCGCTGGCCTGCGAGTACTCGCGCGTCATGCCCTTGCCGTTCGCGCCCATGCGCGTCATGGGATACGCGAGGTCGGCCGTCTCAACCCGGCCGCTGTGGAACGACAGCGTGGCGTGCTCCGTCTCGACGGTCTCGATGCCGACGTCGTCGAGGATCTCGCGCAGACACGCCACGGTATCCTCGGGCGGGGCCTGCTTGTACGGCTTGTCCGTCGGCGCCACCGTCACTCCGTCTCGTGCGTGAGCCCGCGGACGGCGCCGCCGAAGTTGCCATCCATCTCCTCGTCGGCCATGCCGACCTTGAGGCTGTCCTCGTCGGTCAGCTCGGGCGAGCGCGCCTCGGCGAGCTCCTCCAGCGTGAGCTCGTACCCGGCGCCATGCACGAGGGCGCGGCGCTGCTCGGCATCGCCGGCCGCACTGACCTCGGCCATGAACTCGGGATCGTCGACCAGGCGGCGCCGGCACGCCCTGGCGCTCTCTACGGACATGTCACTTCTCTCTCGCTGTAATCGTACGGACAACATGTTACGAGTGATGACACACGCAGCCACGGCGTGCGCTGCGATCCCGCCAGAAGCCCGCACCACGCGATGCTGAATAATGGTCCGTACGAGGGTGGGACGACAGGTCCAGGGCGGGGCCGGCGGCTCACCCGGCGGCGGCGCAGGACGGCGCGGTCCGGTAGCGGCGGAGTCCATCTGCGGCGCAAACGGGCTGCGGCGCAAGCGGGTGCCGCTGGCCGTTGGGGGTCGGCGCCGACCGGGGTCAGCGGCGCCGGAGTCGGCAACGGGAGCCGGCGCCGGGAGCCGGCGCCGGGAGCCGGCGCCGACGACGGGGACCGCCGCCCCGCGCGGCGGGAGCAGCGCCGCCCGCCACTCAGGCGGCGGGTACCAGCGCGGCCACCCGGGAGCGCAGCTCAGCCTCGGCCTTGAGGTGGTGCAGACCGATGCCCGTAGCTCCGCGCAGCGCCTCCGCCATGCGCCAGTGCATCAGCCGCGCCGACCAGCCCCGCCACGACTCCTCGCTGGTGAGCAGCGTGCCCCACTGAGTGGGCTCCAGGCGCCATCCGTGCCGCGCGTGCACGCCCATGGGTGTGCCGGACCACACGGTCTTCTGCTCCGGGACCACGATCTGCAGCACCGAGGTGATGGTGCCGGTCCCGGCCTTCCGGCGGAAGCGGGTGCCGGCTTCGAGGGGGCCGTCCATCGAAGCCTCGTAGACGTCCGGGTTCCACCGCGGCCAGCCTTCGATGTCGGTCAGCACCGCCCACACTTCGCGTGGCGAAGCGGCGATCTCGATGCTGCCGGAAGCGCTGACCGGAGCCTTCTCGTCGATGTGCATCCCTGCTCCCTCCACACCGCCCCGGGGTCCCGGGTCATGGCGCATGATTGATACCCCAAAAGGGCCCGTCCGCACCGCGCGGATCTCGCGCGCGGGGCGGACGGGCCGTCGGGTCGCCTACGGGCGGCGACCGGTCACTGGGTGCTCGTCAGGTCGTACACGGTCACGCCGCCCACGGTTGTCGACGAGAACGTGGACGACACCGAGGAGCTGATCTCCGACGAGCTGCCGGAGCCGCCCATGCCGCCGCCCGTGCCGCCCTGGCCGCCCTGGCCGGAGCCGCCGCCGAGGAAGTACAGGATGCGGCCGGCGTTCACGAGCTCCTTGAACTGGGCCAGCGTGGGCGCCGGATCGCTGCCGTTGAAGCCGCCGATCGCCAGCACCGGCTCGTCGGCGGCCAGATGGAAGCCCGCGGCCGAGTTGGCGCCTACCGCGGCGGCGGCCCACGCGTATTGGCCGGCGTCGGTCTGGAGCAGGGCCACCAGGTCGGCGCTCGGCGTGCCGACGTCGAGCAGGCCGCCGATGGCGCCCCCGCCCATGCCCCCGCCGTCACCCGTGACTCCCTGGCCGCCGGCGAAGTACGTCGGGGCTCGGGCCGGGGGTGTCATCTGACCGGCGGTCGCTGAGGTAGAACCCTGCGCGGCGCCTTGCCGCGTGGCGAACGAGGGCGGCGTTCCACCGGGAGCGCCGCCGGGCCCGCCCTGACCGCCGCCGGGCCCGAACGCGGCTCCCGCAACGGTCGGGCCGGCCAGCGGGATCGAGCCTGTGTGCGGCGTCACCACGGTGTCGATCGCGTAAGCGGCCGGACCGGCCAGCATCACGAGCAGGCCGGCCGTCACCACGCTCACGCGCAGCGCCCGCCGGCCGAGCGGCGCGACGACGAGCGCCAGCGCCACGGCCACGCCGCCGGCGAGGATCGCGTAGCGCAGCGCCGGCAGCCAGTCGGCGCTGCGGTCCAGCAGGACGAAAGCCCAGGCGGCCGTGCCGGCCAGCGTCACGGCGAGCGTGAGCCGGCTCCAGAGCTTGTCGCGGCGGGCCCACAGCGTGGCCGCGCCGATGCCCACCAGGGCGCCGATGGCCGGGGCAAGCGCCACGGCGTAGTACTGGTGGATGATGCCGGCGCCGTAGCTGAACACGACCGCCGTGACCGCGAACCAGGCGATCTGGCCGCCCCAGTCGGACTGGAAGAGGCGCGTGATACCGGTGGCGCCCCACTGCCCGACGCCGATGCCGCCGCCGGTGCCTCCCACGCTGCCGGTCTCGTTGCCGGTGAGGCGGCCGAGGCCGTTGTAGCCGAAGATGAGCTCCACGATGCTGTTGGTCTGCGAGCCGCCGATGTAGGGTCGCGACGCCTTGGGCCAGAGCTCCACCACGGCGACCCACCAGCCGGCGGAGACGACGACGGCCACGCCCGCCAGGGCGATCTGCCAGATCCGGCGGAGCAGCCGCGGTTTGCCGGCGACGGCGTAGACGAGCACCAGCACCGGGATGATGAGGAAGGCCTGCAACATCCCGGTCATGAACCCGGCGCCCACGAGCGCGCCGGCGGCGACCAGCCACCACGTGCGGCCGCTGTCCACGGCGCAGATCGTGGCGTACGCCGCGCCCACGAGCAGCAGAACAAGCAGCGCGTCAGGGTTGTTGAAGCGGAACATGAGCGCGGCGGCCGGCGTGAGCGCCAGCGCTGCGCCGGCGATGAGCCCGGCCGAGGGGCCGGCCCAGGGGAGGGCAGCGCTGCGCGCCCAACGGCGCATGGCGGCGTACAGCAGACCCACGGAGGCGACGCCGGCCAGGGCCTGCGGCGCGAGGATGCTCCAGGCGTTCACGCCGAAGATCCGCGCCGAGATGGCCATCACCCACAAGGAGGCGGGCGTCTTGTCCACAGTGATGAAGCTGGCGCTGTCGAACGAGCCGAAGAAGAAGGCCTTCCAGCTCTTGGTCATCCCTTGCACGGCGGCGGAGTAATACGCGTTGGCCCAGCCGGAAGCGCCCAGGTCCCACAGGTAGAGCCCGGCCGTCACGCCGAGCAGCACGAGCAGCAGCGGCCGGGCGCAGCGGGGGTCGTCCTGGGGCCCCCGGACCAGCCGCCGCACGAGGTTTCTCAGTCGCATGGCCCAACTCCTCCGTCGCGGGCGGTGGCGCTCCGCCGCCGCCCTCCTGATGGCATGTCTCTACGGGCAGGATGCGCCGGGCTCCTGAACGCCCGCTGTGAGCCGGCCGAGAGGTCGCGGAGACGTCTCCAACCGCCGCCATTCACAGCCGGCTCACAGCGGACCCCCTGCCGGAGCCCAGCGATTCCTGTGAGAATGTCGCGTGACAGGAGGTGTCCCGATGGGCAGGAGCACGGCCAAACAACGCATCCTTGTGGTAGACGACGAGCCCTCGATCGTGGACGCCGTGGGCATGTCCCTGCGGCATGAAGGGTTCGAGGTGGACGAAGCCGGTACGGGCAGGGCTGCTCGCGCGGCAGTCGAGGAGCACCCGCCGGACCTCATCATCCTCGACGTCATGCTGCCCGACTTCGACGGGCTCGAGGTCACACGCCGCCTGCGCGCCCGCGGCGTGCACACCCCCATGCTGTTCCTCACTGCAAGCGACGCGATCACAATCGAGACGGCCATCGAGCGGCTGCGAGTCGCGCGTACTCCATGCGTGTCTCGATGGCGAACCTGATCGAGGTGCTCTATGCGCATCTTCGAAGCCACCGACTCTGATCTCGAGGCCGCGCTGTCCGTTGAGCGTGCGGCGTTCGGCGACGACGGCGAAGACGAAGTGGCCACGCTGGTGAACGACTTGGTCGATGATCCCAGCGCCCGCCCCTTACTTTCCCTGCTGGCCTGGGACGGCGAGCGGCCCGTCGGCCACATCCTGTTCACGGCGGCGCGGCTGGCGGGCGCCCCTCGGGACGTCGTCGTCTCGATCCTCGCCCCTCTGGCGGTCGTGCCCGATGCCCAGCGCAAGGGTGTCGGCGGACGACTGATCGCTCACGGTATCCAGCGTCTCCGCGAGTCGGGCGTCGCGCTGGTCTTCGTGCTCGGACACCCCGAGTACTACCCTCGCCATGGATTCGCGCCGGCGCACCCCGAGGGCCTCGTGGCCCCGTATCCGATCTCGCCGCAGGACGCCTGGATGGTCCGGGAGCTGCGCCCAGGCGTCCTCGGGAGCGTGCGCGGCACCGTCGTGTGCGCGGAGGCGATGGACAGGCCGGAGTACTGGCGAGAGTGACCGGACAGGGCAGGTCGCTGCGCACCCAGGTCGCGGAGACCGCAGGCGTTGCCGGCCAGGGGCGCGCTTCACACTCGGCACCGCACGGTCGTCCTCACCGGGTGAGGCGGCAATCGGCGTCCCGAGCCGCCGTCGCGTCGTTCGACGCGGCCCTGAACCGCGCCGAGGTGGCCGAGGGCCTCACCGTTCTGGAGCCGCTCGGCTGAAGGGCCAGGGTCGCCGGGTGGCGTCGGTCACGAGGTCTCCGCGGGCCGTAACGGAGACGGGCGACGCTTGGCCCTCGCGTCCTCAGCCCCCCGCCCTACACCTCGTCCGCCGTCACCACGACCGCGAACGGCACCCCGAGCGCCTCGAGATGCTTCTTCCCGCAGCGCACCTTGTCGGCCTCGCTGGTGCGCAGCTTCAGGAAGTCGCGGGTGCCTTTGGTCTCGCGGACCAGGTACAGTGGCCCGCCGTTCTGCTTGAGGATCGCCCAGTCCGGATTGTACTTGCCGATCGGCGTGTCGATCTCGAACCAGCGCGGCAGCTTGACGAACAGCTTGATGTCGTCGCGCGCGTCGAGCTGACGGGCGAACTCGCGCTCCACCTCGGAGTCGTAGGCGACGTACTCGTACACCGAGCTCTCCACGGGTAGCGCGCTCAGGTAGTTGACCAGCTCCTCGTTCTTGAAGAGCAGCATCTCCCACTCTGCCTCGGACCCGCCGCCGCCGACGCGTTCGTACTTGATGCCGTCCACCAGCAGACGGTGCAGCTCGTGCTTTAGGATCGCCGCCACGGCATCGAGGAAGTGCTGCGGGTTGTTGAAGAGCTCGCCGAGGCGGCCTGACTCGCGCAGGATGCGCACCAGCGTCGAGCGCGTGAGCTCGGTCTCGTTCTGCAGGTAGGCGAGCACGTCGGGGATGGGCTGGCCGGCGTGCTCGACGCGTTCCTCCGCGGAGCTGGACGCCGTGGTCGCGACGCCGCCCTTCTCGACGCTGAGCCTGCCGGCCGTGACGCGGATGCGCGGCTTCTCGACGGCCGGCAAGCGCCTCACGCCGTCGATGGCGTGCCGCACGAGCACCTCGGTGTCGAACTCGACGCGGTAGGTGGTCTTGGGCTTGATGCGGTCCCACAGAGCCTTGAACTCCGGCGTCAGCGTGACCTCCCGCCGCAGCTTGTTGGGCCGCTCATCCCGGTCGCGGCGGATGTGGCGCTCGATCTGGTACGAGGAGAGCAGGTCGATGACCGCCGGGGCCAGCTCCTGGTGGGCCGGCGGTAGGGCGAGGGCGAAGCCGGCGCGCCGTGGGTCGAACGCCGGCTGGATGCGGCCGTCTGAGTCGAGAAGATCCTGCCCGACGAGAGCCGCACGCAGCTCTTCGGCGGCGGCGCGGCCGATAGGCTGCTCGCCGCCGTCCACCACCCGCACGAGCTTGGCGAGCGCCGTGATCGGCACCTTGCCAAAGGTCACGCCGCACTCGTCCTCGTACTCGGTCTGCAGGGCGCGGGCGAAGTCCTCGTAGCTCTCGTTGGCCATCACGTAGAGCCGGTTGATCGATTCGTCGAACACGCGCTTGCCGTCCTGGTCCACAGGCAGGCGCAGGCCACGGCCGATCTCCTGGCGCTTCTTCATCGCGCTGCGCGTCTCGTTGAGCGTGCAGATCTGGAAGACACTGGGGTGTCCCAGCCCTCGCGCAGCGCCGAGTGACTGAAGATGAAGCGCAGCGGCTCGTCGACCGACAGCAGCCGCTCCTTGTCCTGCATGATCAGGGCGTAGACGTCGTCGTCGGCGGCCGTGTCGCGGCCCTCGCGCGAGTTTTTGACCACGCCCTTCTTGTCCTGCGCGAAGTAGCCGTTGTGGAGGCGTTCGACCGGCTCCTTGAGCCACTCGAACGCCGCATAGCGCGGGTCGCGCGCCAGCGCCGCCAGCTCGGCCTCGAACACCTCGGCGAACTTGCCCTTGGCCGGCTTGCCGGCCTCGTCGTAGTCGCGGTAGTTGGCCACGCGGTCGACGAAGAACAGCGAGAGCACCTTGACGCCGCGCTCCCTCACGTCGAGCTCCTTGTCCAGGTGCCGGCGGATGGTGTGCTTGATCTGCGCGCGCCACACGTCGTCGCGCAGGCCGCCCATCTCCTCACCCTGGCGCAGCGTGCGGCCGCTGCTGAAGCGCACGAGCTCGGCGCCGGGCTCGGCGTTGATCTCGGCGATCTCGAAGCCGTCGTGGTAGGCGGCGCGCTCGTTGGAGAGCGCGAACAGGTCGGCGCCGCTCTTCACCGTCACCGACTTCTCCTTGGGACCCCCGGCCGACTGCACGTGAATGCGCAGCTTGGCCTTGATGCCGTTCTGGTAGTCGATGCGCTCGACGCGCACGAAGGCGTCGTTGGTGGCGCCTTCGGCCACCGCACTGGCCACGACGATCTGCTTGACGAGCTTGAGCTCGAAGGCGCGCACGGGGTCGAGCCGGTACACGAGGTTGTACGGGTTGCGGTGCGTGGCCGAGTAGCGCAGCGTGCAGAGCGGGTTGAGCGCCCGGATGGCCTCCTGCGCCTTGTCGGTGGAGTCGACGCTCTGCGGCTCGTCGATGATGACGATGGGCCGGGCCGCCTGAACGAACTCGATCGGCTGGCGGCCCGAGAGCCGATCGCTCTCCTTGTAGATCACGTTACTCTTGCGCTCGTCGTCGGTGCCGACGAAGTTCTTGCGAAAGGCGTCGATGTTGATGATGAGGATCTGCAGCGTGGTGCTGGTGGCGAACTGGCGCAGGCGGTTGACGCGCTTGGCGTCGTAGACGAAGTGCTCGAACGGCAGGTTGTTGTACAGGGCGCGGAAGTGCTCGGCGGTGATCTGGATGTTCTTGAGCACGCCCTCGCGGATCGCCACGCTGGGCACCACGATGACGAACTTCTGAAAGCCGTAGCGCTGCGAGAGCTCGAAGATCGTGCGCAGGTACACGTAGGTCTTGCCGGTGCCGGTCTCCATCTCGACGGAGAAGTGCGGGCAGGCGCGTGGCACGTCGGCCGGGATGTCGAAGAGGTCCCAGGACTCAAGCGGCGCCTCTGCGTCGGCCGCCTCGATGTCGTTCTTCTCCTGGATCGCCCGCGTGTTCGCCAGCAGCTTGTCGTCGGCGAGCAGCAGGCGGTTGCCGGCGCCCAGCTCGGTGCGGTCCTGACCGGCGAGCAGGCCACCGTAGTCGCCGACGTTGATCACCGCGAACTCCGGCGCCCCCTGCGGCTGGCCGTCAAAGAGGTCAGTGACGGCCGCCACGGCGTCGAGCTGGAACTGCTGGTTTGCGTCGAACTGGAGCTTCATGGGCTGCCGTAGATCGCGTCCAGGTCGACGAGCACGATATCGTCCCGCCGATGCGCCAGCCCGGTGAGCTCCGCATCAAACCCGGAGGCGGAGAAGAGGGCCAGCCGGGCGGAGGTGGCATCGATGTCGCGGCGGGCGGCAACCAGCCCGCGAATGCGCTCGAGCCGCCTGACGTCGTCGAGCGTGCATCGGCGCTGCGAGTACTTGGCCTCCCCGAGCACGACGACCCGGGGCTGCCGGCGCCGCGCGCTCGTATCGATGGCCACGACGTCGACCTCGTGGGTGGCGCGCGCGCCGGCATCGCTCACAACCGCGCGCCCGACCCGGGACGCAACGCCCCCGAGCAGCGCGGCCGACGCATACAGCGCCGTGAAGTCGCGCGCCACCTGCTCGAACTGGGGGCCGAGCACCTGCGAGCGGAAGCGCTCGTCGGCGTCGGCCCACGCCTCGCCGGTGCGGTGGTCTTCGAAGCGCGCCAGGTCGGGGCGGGTGACGGCGTGATGAAAGCGCAGGATCGGGTCGGCCAGACGGTAGGTCGGGCGGCGCTGCCGCAGCAGGTCGTCGTCGCGAAGCACGAAGCCCGCCTCCGCCAGCGCGGCCAGCGGGTACTGCACCGACCTCTGCTCACGCCCCAGCGCAGCGGCAATCGCACCCTGAGTTGTCTTGCCTTGGGCTATCGCCGTAAGGACGGAGTGATACAGCGCCCGACCGCTCAGCACAGGCTCCCCGGTCAGCAGGTAGTCGTCTTCGCGAAACAGCGCGCTGGAGGGGTTGAGCGGTCCCTTCGCGAGCCAGCGCCCGAAGCCCGAGAGTGACTTGGGCGCAGGTGCGGTGAGCAGATCACGGTAGCCCGGCGTGCCGCCGAACACGGCAAAGGCGGGGAATGCGACCCGCGGGTCGGCGATCCCCCAGAAGAGCGCGGCAGTGCGGTAGTCGAACGCCTTGATGACGAGGTCGAGCGTCGCCCGGCCGCGAAGCGCCTGGCTGCCGGCCAGCAGGCTCGACATGGTGGCCAGCGCGGAGCCGCAGAGGATCAGGCGTGAGGGCGGGCTTGAGCTCTCGCGGCGCTCGTCGACGGCGAGCTGGATGACTGACTGCAGCTCGGGAGAGTGAGCCAGCAGATACGGTAGCTCGTCGATGACCGCCAGCGCCGGCCGGCCACCGGCGCTGTGCTGGTCGGCAAGCGCCTCCACAGCCTCCGTCCACGACGCGAACGCCAGACGGCCGCCGGGAACCCCGAGATGGCGGCCGAGCGCAGCGCCGAAGCTCTCGAGGGCCTGCGTCCTCTCCTCTTCGAGTGCCTGGTAGTAGAAGCCGTTGCAGGCCCGTGCCAGGCGCCTGAGCAGAAAGGACTTGCCCTGACGCCGGCGACCGCGGACGATCGCCAGCCGCAGGCCGGGGTCGGGGGACGTGGCGAAGTCCACGAGGTTCGACCATTCGCGGTCACGGTCGAAGACGTCGAGTGGCTTGGTGAGACGGGGCGCAGGCATGGTCACATATTACAAGATGAAGTTTGTATATGTCCAGTTGGTAATCGGACGTCCGATCGCTTGCCCGCGTCGAACTGGAGCTTCACGTCGAGCCGCCCTCTGCGCCGTCCGGCACTTGACGCCGAAGCTCCTCGATCGCCCGTTGGTCCTCTTCGTCCGCAGCCTCGCATTCCAGCTGCCGGCGGCCGGCATCGAACTCGGCGTAGCGCTGGGCAGCCAGCTTCTCTGCCACCGCCGCACCGACCTGGCCCGCGTGGGTGAGAAGCTCACGCTCATTGAAGGTCAGGAAGACGTCGAGTCTGTCTTCCCAATCGCGCATGGTCATCGTCTTGCGCATGCGCGCCTGATCCTCGGCGTAGTCCAAGTACATGACGACGATGCGGTCCAGCTCCTCGAGCTCTTCTCCCTGCAGATAGTTCTTGGCGACAGCGACATCCTGGCGTCGTACCCGGCCGGCCGTCCACGACTGCAGGCCCATGTTGGGCTTGGTGGCGTCGGCTCGCTCAACGACGATCTCTGCCGCGGTCTGCCCAGTGACTGCCCACAGCATCTTGTTCTGGACCTTCTTGAAGAAGAGCTGGGCGACCTCGCTACGAAAGTCGTAGTCGACCGCCGTGGCGTAGAGGTCACGCACCTTCTGATAGAAGCGCTTCTCCGAGGCGCGGATCTCGCGGATTCGCGCCAGCCACTCGTCAAAGTAGTCCCAGCCGCCGGGCTGCTTGAGCCGCGCATCGTCCATCACGAAACCTTTGATGAGGTACTCGCGCAGGCTCGTCGTCGCCCATTGGCGGAACTGGGTGCCGCGCGGGCTGCGCACACGGTAGCCGACGGCGAGGATCATCTCGAGGTTGTAGAAGCGGGTGCGATACGACTTGCCGTCGGCCGCAGTTGTAAAGGATTCCTTTACAACTGCGGCAGCCTCCAGCTCTCCCTCGGCCAAGATATTCCTGGCGTGCACGCTGATGTTCTGCTTGCTCGTCTGGAGGAGTTCGGCCAACGCCATCTGCGTGAGCCACACCGTGCCTTGGCTCACGCGCAGCTGCACGGCCGCCGCCCCGTCCTCAGTCGTGTAGAGGATGAGCTCGCCGGCGCCCTGGGTGGGGATGGGGTGGTCAGGCATGGTGTCCCTCACACCGTCTTGAAACTCGTGACGCCCTTGATTTCGAAGATCTGCGCGGCGTTGGCCTTGAGCAGGTCGTTGCCGGCGAAACCCGCGTCCATCCTCACTGCTCACCTGCCGCTGTGTAGGCCTGATCGGGCCGATTCGTGGCCGTAGGGTACTTCGGCCGGAGGAGTCCTTCGCGCACCATCGGCGCGAGGTATCTTGCCCGCAAGTGCTCGTCGTTACGACCCAGCAATTCAGTCATCTGCCTGAGTGTGAGGAAGCGTCCGGTGCACAAGACAACGATCGCGTCGCGTATGGCGGCAATGCTGGACCGCCGAGAATCCCGAACGGGAGCGGCAAGCTGACGAAGGAGGTCTGCCTCGCTGGCGTTCTTGTCCGGAAAGTCATGCCCGCCGCGCGAAGAACTGCCGGCCTTGTGCAGGGAGTCCCCGCTCTTGTGCAGGGAGTCCCCGACCTTGTGCAGGGAGTCCCCGACCTTGTGCAGGGAGTCGGTGCTCTTACCGATGGAGTCCCCAGCCAATCCCACGTCGATGTCGAACGATGATGGTCTGGCCGGACGCCTGGAGAGCTTGTACGTCGTCCACCGGCGCCGGTTGTCAGAGACCAGGAGTCCAAGCTCGCACAGCCTCGTGAGCGTGCGCGTGATGTCGACCGGATGGTCGACGAGCAGCTGCTGCAGTCTGGCGTTGGAGACTGCCCCTTCGAGGTCCGCGGTCGCCAGCGCCTGCACCTCGGCGGGCGACAGCCCGTCGAGCTCTGCACCGAAGAACGCTCGCAGACGCAGCGCCGTCTCCTCGGGGATCAGGCTGACCAACGGCAGCGTAAGCCGGACGCGGTCAGGCTCCTGGAAGGTCGTGAGGAGCGGCGCGCGCCAGTGCTGATACCGCCACCCGGCGCGGATCCTGTCCGTCCCCGAGCCTGCGTGCTCGCCCCCGCCGATCATGAGGAACATCCTCTGCAGGCCGGGATTGCGGCACTCACTGATGCCGCCACGCTGGTACTGCTCCAGGGCGATGAGCATCGTGCCGGCGTTCTCGATGGCGAGCTCGTGCGGCATCCGCTCCACCACCAGACCGCCCAGCGCCGAGTAGTCGCCGTGGATCAACGCGTTGACGAACGCCTCTCGCAGCGCCTCGTGGGCCGGCGTCTCATCGCGGCGGATGCCGTTCTCCAGCCGAAACGGCGTCGGCAGGGCGGCGGCGAGATGCGGCCAGACGCGGTTGTAGAACTGCAGCAGATTGGCCTCCCACATGCCGTCCGGGTAGATGCGGTCGCTCCACCGCGTGTCCGGGTCCAGCTTCTCGCGGTAGTCGACCCAGTACCGCGGGGTCGCGCTCTGGTCGAGGATGGCCAGCTCCTGGCCGAACATGAGCAGGCCCGCAAGCGTGAGACCCTCCTCGCCGCTGGCCTTGTCGACGCGCCAGCCGCCGAGACGCTCCAGAAAGGCCTGTTCGTCGAGCTTCAGCCAGGCGTGACCGCCGCGCGCCGTCTCCATACGCCTTCGGTACTGCGCGAGGCTCGGCGCATCCAGGTCGTCCATCGAGAAGCCCTGAAGGATGCGCTGGTCGCGCCCTGCCGGATCGGAGTCGGCGAACATGCGCCGCACCTCGCCGTCGTCGCAGCGGTAGTCGCCGTCGTGGCGGCGGCGGTACGTGTGGCCGAGCGGGTTGCCGGTGAGGTACACGGGACGCTGGGCGCGTGTGGCGCGGGGCACGCGCATCGCGAGGAGCACGGAGCTTTCGAGGCGGACGGTCTCGACGGCGCTCAACTCGAGCACATTGGCGCTCACAATGCCACGGTTGTTGAGGCCGTCCCACAGCGTCTTCTGGTAGACCGAGGCCTGTTTGGCCGTGACGCCGTCGAGGCGCACGCCGTCGTCCTGCTCGCTGACCCCGAGCACCACGACGCCGCCCTCGGAGTTCGCCATGGCGCAGTACGTCTCCCAGAAGCTCCCCGGGAAGCCGCCGCGCGCGGACTTGAACTCCCAGTCGGTAGTCTCACCGATCTGCGCCGCCGCAAGGATGTCGCTGAGCGTGGTCACCCCGTCCCTCCAGGGCTCGGCAAGAAGAAAGCGTCTGGGGTGAGACCAATGGTCCCAGTGGAGTCGCGCCGCGTCTCCGTCCCGAGTCGCTTGCACCCAACCTTCCCCCGCGGCGGAATCGTGGTCAAGCATGTGGCAGGCTTGCGACCTTGTGAGGATAGCACGATGGTCGGACGGATTCGGCGCCCGAGTGGATGCGATGCTCTTCACACCGTCTTGAAGCTCGTGACGCCCTTGGTCTTGAAGATCTGCACGGCGTTGGCCTTGAGCTGATCGTTGCCGGCGAAGCCCTCGTCCAGGCAGACCACGCGCTCGGGCCGGCTGCCCGCCATGGTGCGGATCACTTCGAGCGTCAGCTCGCGCTCCAGGCAGATGAACAGCGCTCCGCCGGCGACTGCGTACACGGTCTTGCCGGCCATCGGCACGGCGTCCACCGGCGTGGTGAGCGGGAAGCCGCTCTTGAGGAGGATCTCGTAGAGCAGATCCTCGTTGGAGCGGCCCTCGCGCACGTGGTCGACGTGCATGTCGAGCTGCTCCTCGAGCGCCTGCGCGTCGTGCGCGACCTGGGCGTTCCACGGCTTGAAATTGGACTCCGCCAGCTTGAACACGCGGAACCCGCGGTCCGGCGCCGCGCCGCCGTCCAGGTCGAGCTTGCCCGCGTCCTCGTCGCTCAGCTTGGCGATGACGCGCCGCACGCGCTCCTTGGTGATGTCGGCGATGGTCGGGTAGTCCTCGCGGCCGGTGGGCTCGGGGAGCTGGACGAGAATGAACTTGCGGTTGCCGCCGTCCTGCTTGTTCAGGTCGAGGGCGGCGTGGGCCGTGGTGCCGGAGCCGGCGAAAAAGTCGAGGACAACGTCGTCGGATCGAGAGGCGAGACCAAGCAGAGTCCGCAAGAGAGAGACGGGCTTGGGATACTCGACGACTTGATCGCCCAAGAGGTCACGGAGCTCCTTGGTCCCCTCTTGATTCAGCCCAGCCATGAGAGTCTCGACCGTCTCGTCTTCGTCTGTGGCTCGTTGCCCGGTGGTTATCATTGTCGAGACCGGCAGCTGCCGCAGAAGCGCTGACTTGGAGTCGTACCGTGTCTTGAATCGCGGCCGTGTTCGGCCATCGGCGTTCGGCCAGATGATGCCATCTGAGTCGATAGCTGTCTGCATCACGGAGGGCTGGAATCGCCATACTCGGTTGTCGGGCGGCCAGAACTCCTGCCCAGTCTCGGGGTTCCGGATGGCGTAGAACTGCTTTGGCCTCATTTGCTTGGTCATTCCGATCGTGAGATCAGTGCTCCGGTACTTGCCCCTCGCGTCGCGAAGCGTGTAGTCGGCTTCCTTTGGCGCCAAGCCGTACATGACGGCAAGCTCGCTCGCCCGGGCATACGCGAGCACGTACTCATGATCCTGAGATACCGGATCGTTGCCCATCCCCGTCGACATCCGGCGTTTGCGCACAAACACGGCGATGAAGTTCTCCGCCCCGAACACGTCGTCGCAAAGCTTCCGAAGGTTGTCGACCTCGTTGTCATCGATGCTGATGAAGATGACTCCGTCCTCGCGCAGCAGGTTCCGCGCGAGGTACAGCCGGGGGTACATCATGTTGAGCCACTTCGAATGGAAGCGCCCGCCGGTATCGGTGTTGGTGCCGAAGCGGTGGCCCTCGTCGTCGACCTGCCCGGTGTACTCGAGGTAGGTCTGCAGGCTCTCGGTGTAGTTGTCGGGGTAGATGAAGTCGTTGCCGGTGTTGTAGGGCGGGTCGATGTAGATCATCTTGACCTTGCCGAGGTACGACTTCTGCAGCAGCTTGAGGACCTCGAGGTTGTCGCCCTCGATGATGAGGTTCTCGGTGGTGTCGAAAGCGACGCTCTCTTCCGGGGCGGGACCCAGGGTGCCGAGGCTGGGCGCCTGGATGGTGCGGAAGCAGTCGGCCTTGCCCGGCCAGCTCATGCCGTAACGCTCCTTGCCCACGTCGACCGCCTCGCCGAGCGCCAGCTTGAGGCGGTCGAAGTCGAGCTTGCCGCCCTCGGTGCGGATCTCGGGGAACAGGCGCAGCAGTTCCTGTTGCCGCTCCTCGGCGATGTTGCGGGAGCGCAGGTCGAGCTTGTCGGGCTGGTCGGTCTCGGGCCGATCGGGCATGTCGGATCCTTCAGTCGTCATGCATCTCCCCCTACTGGGAACCGCTCGCGCGGAGCCGGAGACGGCCTCGGCTTGGCGCGATGCTGACCGCCCGACCCTTGCATGCAGCGGTCTCCTCGATCATCGACAGATTCACCCCTCGTCCGCCCCTCGCCGCCCGCAACGACAAGGGACCGCGTGTGTCAGAGGGCATGGACGGACCAGTGTGGACCATGCACCTCAGCAGAGCACAACCTCATGGTCGCTTGATCGCTCCGACCGAGAGGCTGTCGGGCCGCCGCGGACGGCCAGCCTGACGGCGGCGGCGCCGCACGCTGGGCACCAACGATGCGCTCTCCCAGGAGCCGGGCGCACATATCTAACGTGCCGGAATCTCCACCGGGATGCCAATCTGGACTGCCACTGGTGTGTAGATGTCGACTCCCTCAGCCGGCACGTGAATTGAGACCATGAGAGCGTACCTGCTTGACCTCGTGACTCGATTCTGATTCCTGCGCTCGCGCCACCAGCCGGTCGTGGGGTAGACCGCAACGAGGTTGGATGCAGCAAGATCGGCGGCGGTGCCCGTCCAGATGTCGGAATGGACCGAGCCTACGTTGCGCGCCCGCCCAATCATCCAATGGTCGGAAGGTCCTGCTGAGCCGGGAGGCTGACCGTCCTCGCGCGCCTGTCGATTGATGCGCTGCTTGAACTCCGGCTCAGTTTCGCCGGGGCCATTGACCTCAAAGCGGAAACCGTGCGAGGCGTACCGATAGCGATCCTGCCATCCCACCTCACCCGGCCCTGGTTCGATGAAGTACGAGAGAGTGACTCTCATCGTCACGGGTACCGCGCCCAAGCTGGCAAGCACATCGGTCGGCCATGGCAAGCTGTAGAAGTGCATGTCCTTGGTGACCGCTTTCCCATCCGCAAGGTCGAATGGTTGCATCTCTGCTTGGGCGACGAGTGTCAGGAAGTTGCGCATACAGTAGGCCGCACGATCCAAGTCGGGCACGCCGTAACCGCACACGCGCGCACGAAGGGCATACTCCGTCTTGCTAGAGGCGGGGAACTGCCGCTCCATCGTGTCCGTCCACTCGGCTGAGTGCACCATGGCAGCTCTGATGGTCTCCGGCCACGCATCTGGATAGAGCACCTGAAGCCGCGCAGCCATGTGTGCGGCGTGAGCGGCGGCGGCACTGGTCATGCTGAAGGCCACAAACTGAGCGACCTGAGGATCGCGGCTGGTTGAGATCAGCTGCAGGTCGTCGCACTCCGTGATGAAGCCGTCTGGCCCCCGAGCAACATTCCCTCCCTCAAGAAGAACCTCGGGTTTGATTGGCCACTTGATTGAGGACCAGTTGAATGAGCACGTGCTATGGGGAGATAGTCCTCCTGCGGGGGCGACAGCCTGATAGCCGCGCAACTCCGGCGCATCGATCTGTGTCAGCATCGTGTGTGCGCCGACGGTCAGAGCATTCCATGCTTGCGCCGGGTCGTGGACCTCATCCGTCTTGTTGGATTCTGGGTAGTCCCCCCAGCTAGTGGAGTCTGAGTTGCCGGCGCTGACGACAATGAGCCGGCGCGGGTCGTCGAAGTAGCCGGAGGCGAGTTCGTCGACCGCCGCTGACCAAGACGACGGAAGGCCCCGATTCCGATCCTCTGTCGAAGTGACAGCCATGCAGATGACGCGTCGACGGGCAGGGGCCTGTATCTCCGCGCGGCTGATTCCCTGACTCGTCACCGCCCCCCAAAGCTCCTTGCGGTTCTTGTGATCCGGAGGCAGAATCTTTGCCGACTCAAGCACGTACTCCACGCCAAGCGGCCGCTTGGAGACGATAGCTTCGAGAAAGTTCCCGTAGGCGGCGGTTCCAGCCATCCACGTTCCATGACCATCATCGTCCTCGCTGCCCCACTCCTCACGGACTGCGTGCAGATCGGCATCGTTCATGATCGGCTTGAGAAGCGGATGGCCGTGATTCACGCCCGTGTCCAGCAGACAGACTCCGGTATTGGACAAATCGGAGAATTCGCACCGCTCAAGCATCTGCCTGACGAGGTCCACTTGGTCCCGGTTGTCGAGACGCAGCACTTCGCTCGCCACTGACACTGCCGGACGCAGCTCCGCCACCCAGTCTGACTGCTCGATGATCGCTTCGATCTGTACCCTGCTTGCCTTGATGAGCCTGACGGTCCTTTCGGGGAAATCGAGTAGCGCGTCGCGAGCCGGCACTCCCGTGCGCCGTAGAAGCGCGTCCACGCTCGAGAGCGCGGTGTCATCGTCCGAGCGGACCCACAGCTCAATCCACTCGGGTACATCCCCAGGAATACGGTCGAGGTCGGTAGTCCGCCAGAAAGACTCCAGCACCGCTGAGCGTATGTCCGAGACGCTATCGACCAGCTTGGCATTCTTGGGCTTGCCGCTGGCCGTCTGCTCAGTCTCGTACGATTCGATCTTCCTGAGGAAGTTGCTCCGTTTCTCGTCAGGGACGTAGACGGTGGCGAGTGTCTCGTCCTGCCCGGCAACCTCGCGGCGCCGGACGTTGAGTAGGCGAATCCCCGACGGCAGTTGCTCGAGGCTCTTGAGCATCAGATGGAACCCGGGCTCGCTGACGAATTCGAGATACACCCCGTGGCGATCGGCGCGCGACACGGCTCTCATGCTCAGTGATCGAGCCCATGCGACCGTGAATCGATCCTCAAGCAATGAAGCGTGTTGCGCGCGATTCCGAGCCGGGATCCTCAGTGATGGCCCACCACTCTGAGGAGTGGTGAATGCGAGGGCTTCGCTGGGGCCTGTGAGATAGAGGTGGCGAAACCGTGTGGCGTCCATGTTGCCTAGGCCCGCCGCCCGGAGCTCGCCATGGCGCGGTCGCGAAGCATGGCTCTGACGTCAGCGGATGTCACGCGCGCGCGATCGTCGAGAACCGCGCGCTTGATGGCGTCACGACACGCGGTGTCGATCTCGGCATGACTCAGTCCGCGGCTCTCGAGAATGAGGCTCTTCCACGCAAGCCGGGAGGGCATGAAGTCGCTAAGCACGTTTGCGATGAGCCTCCGACGTTCTTCGTCGTCCGGCTGAAAGTAGTGGAGGACATCATCAAAACGTCGGAACAGAGCATGGTCGAGCAATTCGGGGCTGTTCGTAGCGGCGATGATGAGACTGTCCGAGGTGTCTTGCTCGATGAACTGAAGAAACGCGTTCAGAACACGTCGCATCTCGCCCACATCATTCTCAAAGGAGCGCTCGCCACCGATGGCGTCGAACTCATCGAACAAATACACACCGGGCTGCTGCTGGATGAGATCGAAGAGCTGCCGCAACTTGGCCGTCGTCTCTCCCATGAACTTGGTCATGAGACGGTCGACCTGGATGGTGCAGAGCGGCAGATGGACCTCGTGTGCCAGGACTCTGGCGGTCATCGTCTTGCCGGTGCCCGGAGGGCCGACCAAGAGAATCTTTCGCCGATGCGACAGGCCGTAGTGCTTGAGTTTGTGCTGCTGCTCGTACTCGATGACGATCCGCTCGATGCGGGAGAGTCGCTCCGATTGCATGACGAGTGCCGAGATCGGCAGGCTTGGCTTCTCAGCGAGCACGAGCCCCTGCATCTCAACAGGGAACCTGAGGACCGCAGCCCCATGTACGCTCCTGGCCTTGTCCACGATTCCCCGAATGTCATGCGCCAGCGAGCCATGACCTTGCCCCGCCTCATACGCTGCGATTTGCAGGGCGGAGGTGAAGAACCGCTCGGAGTCGTCGTTGAAGTGCGACCGCATCAGCGCCTTGAGTTGTTCCCCGGTGGCCATGCTCGTCTCCCTGAATGGCTGCTTGGTGGGGCGCTCCCGGACTGCGCAGCTGACGCGTGCAGCGACCGTCTCCCCAGCTGCCTTCAGTGTATCCCTTGTTTGGCAGTCTCGGGCCTTTCTTTGCCAGCTGACCACAGTGTCTACTCGCAGCTGGTCACCTCCTTGCGAGCCGAGAAGCTGCGTCGTCCGACAAGTACTTCCTCCTCGAACACCCCTCGCAGACAGGAGGCTCGAAGCCATCTCAGATCGGGTCCGATCGACTTGAGCGTCCCTCGTGCCCAAGCACTTGGTGGGGAGGGTACCACCATGAGCGGACGGAACTGGTCGCCCATCGGGCACGTCGCTGCCGCCTTTCGCTCAGATCAGCCGCCACCGCATCGCAAAGAGCGGCGTCTGCTCGACGCGCTGCTCCAGCCGCCGCCCGATCTCATCGAGCAGCCCATCCTTCTGCCGGTCGATGTCGCGGCTGGCTTCGTCGTATGCCCGCCAGGCCTCTTCGCGCTTCTCTTCAAGCTTGCGCGACGCGCGCTGGCGTTCGAGCTTCTCGGGGAGCGTGGGCGCGAAACGGGCCTGCTTCTTGGCCTCTTTGAGCGCCTCATCCATGTCCGCCAGCTCGGCCTTGAGCGAATCGCGACGGTCCTCGGCCCAGCGATCGAGCTTGTCCATCTCGGCGTCGAACCAGTTGCCGTCGCGGGCGGTCATCTCGCCGAGCAGCGTCTGACGGTGGGCCGTCACCGTGTGGTCGAGCTGCGCCGCCACGGCATCGGGCACGCGGCGCGGCGCTCCCGCCGCGGCCGGCAGGTCGAGCAGGCGGCGGCACTGCGCCTGGTCCACGGCTTCACCGTCGTCGATGACCCCGGCGAAGACGAGCTGGTCCTCGCTCTCCAGCGCGCTCATGCTCACGTGCGCGCAGGCAAGCCAGCCGGAGCGGCCGCGCAGCGGCTCCAGGATCGCGATGTTCTTGCCACTCCCCGCGAAGTCGAACGCCACGTCCGCCGGCTCTGGCTCGAGCTCCCGAGCGCGCGCGAGCACGCGCTGCGCCAGCGGATGACCCACGCGGTAGGTGTTGGCGTCCTCCACGCCCTTGGCCATGCGGTAGGGCCCCGGGTTGATCGTCTCCCCCGGGAAGGGATTGGTGTGGAGCGTGAAGCCGAAGCCGTCGTCGGCGAAGCTCGCGTGACCCGCGAGCACGTGTCGCGTGAGCCGCCAGAGCTGGTCGTTGAAACGGTCGAGCATCGCACTGCTGTCCACGCGTACCCTCTCAACGACCTCCTGATCGAAGTTGTCGAGCAGCATCTCGCGGGCGTCGCGCTGGCCGCTGCTGATCTGGGCCTCGAGGTCGAGCTGGAGCTGGTCAAACTCGAACTGGATCTGCTCAGTGGTGCGGCACTGCTGGTAGATGCCGGCGATGCGCTTCTCAAAGTCGACGCCCGATTCCACCGCGCCGAGCACTTCGTCACTGGCGCCGAACACGCCGTCGAAGAGGCGGGACTTCTCGTCGAGGAGCTGGTACACGCGCACGTCGGCGGCGTTCTTCTTGTTGAGGAAGTTGACCACCACCACGTCGAACTTCTGACCGTAGCGGTGGCAACGCCCGATGCGCTGCTCCACGCGCTGCGGGTTCCACGGCAGGTCGTAGTTGACCACCAGATTGCAGAACTGCAGGTTGATGCCCTCCGCCGCGGCCTCGGTGGCGATGAGGATCGCGGCATGATCGCGGAAGTGCTCGACCAGGGCCGCGCGCATGTCGGCGCTGGGCGAGCCCGAGATGCGGTCGGTGCCGGCGTGCTGCTGTAGCCAGCCTTGGTAGATGCTCTTGGCCAGCGGCGCGTTGTTGGCGCCGTTGAAGAGCATCACCTTGCCGGCGAACTCGGTCTGCTCGAGCAGGCGGAACAGGTAGTCCTGTGTGCGTCGCGACTCGGTGAAGATGACTGCCTTCTGCTGCAGGGTCGCGCCGCCCTGGCTGCGCTGCGCCTCGGCGGCGACCTCGAAGCCGCGGCGCAGGGCCTTGAGAAGCGCCTCGCCTTTGGAGTTCGTCGTGATCGACTTCGCCAAGGTGCAGAACTCCTGGAGCTGCTCCTTCTCGCGGCGGAGCTCGGCCAGCTGCCCGGGCGTGAGACGCGACGCCTCATCCTCAGCCGGAGCCTTAGAGTCGCCGTCCCACTCGTCGGCGAGCTCGTCGATGTCTTCCCAGTCGGCCGAAAGCTCGTCCTCCAGCGTGGCCGCCGGCGCCGAAGGCGTCGCGGCGGCTTCCGCAGCCTCCGCCGCCGCAAGCCGATTCGCCAGTCCCTCCAGCGTCCCCGAGATGGCGTAGGTCGACGACGCCAGGAGCTTACGCAGGATGAGCGTCACGAGCTGGCGCTGGCTCGCCGGCAGCGCGTACAGAGTGGGGCGCTGCAAGTAGCCGGACACCAGGTCGTAGAGGCGCTGCTCATCCGGCGAGGGTACGAACTCCTGCACCAGCGCGTGACGGTTGGTGTACTTCACGTACTCGAGCACCTGACGACGCAGCGTGCGCTTGCAGATGGGCCGCAGACGCGCCTTGAGCTCGGCGAAATCGTCGGCGCGGCTGGGGCGCACGAACCGCGCCCGGTAGCTCCTGAGGTCGCCGAAGGCGAGCTCGTCGATGATGCTGACCAAGCCGTAGAGTTCCAGCAGGCTGTTCTGCAGCGGCGTGGCGGTGAGCAGCACCTTGGGGAACGGCGCCACGGCCTGCTTGATCGCCAGGGCGATCTTGCTGCTGCTCTTGTACACGTTGCGCAGGCGGTGCGCCTCGTCGATCACGATGAGGTCCCAGGCGGTCTGCCGCACGTACGGCTCCTTGCTGCGCGCGAACTGGTAGGAGCACACGATGATGGCGTCCTGCTGGAACGGGTTGAGATTGCCGGCGCGCACGGCGGCGTTGAAGCTGCGCGCCTCCGGAATCATTGAGGGCAGGTAGAACTTGTCGGCGAGCTCCTGCGTCCACTGTTTGCGCAAGTTCGCCGGCATGATCGCCAGCATCCGCCGCCGGCGCTCGGCCCACTTCTGCGCCAGCAGCAAGCCGGCCTCGATCGTCTTCCCCAGCCCTACCTCGTCGGCGAGGATGGCGCCCTTGGAGAACGGGCCGCGAAAGGCGAAGAGCGCCGCCTCGATCTGATGGGGGTTGAGATCGACCTGAGCGTCGGCGAGCACCGCGGTGAGCTTCTCGACGCTGCCCGACGAGCAGCGCCGACCGAGCTCGTAGGCGAAGTACTTGGCGTGGAAGTCGGTGATCATGAGGGGAGAGCCGTGGCGATCGACTTGCCCGTGCGCCGCGTCGCCATCCGATGCGTCAAGCACAAAGCCTGCTCTGCGAAGCGCGCGATGGTGACCCCCATGGTCATGCTCACAGACGCGAACCCCGGTCGCCGAAGTGCTCACATTCGAGCGCCTGAAAGCCTACCACTTGGGGTGTACGGAGGAGGCGCCCGTGAGCGGCGCGCACCGTGGCGCCGTCGGCTTGCGGTTTCTGCGCTCTTTGTCACCCTCGCGCAGGCGCGAACGCTGTTGACCCGGCGACGACCGAGTCGCATACTCAACGAGTCACCCCCGCGAGCAGGACTCGCGGGCCCCCCAGGGTTGCGACCCTGGGGGTTTCTTCGTTTCTGGAGCCATTGTGAACCGTGTGGTTTGCCTTGTCGATGGCTTCAACCTCTACCACTCGCTGCGCGAAGTGGAGCGAGGCCACGGCCATTCACTGCGCTGGCTCGACCTCAATGCGCTTTGCTCATCGCTGCTGCACGCAGTGCCGGGGCGCTGCGAGGTAGCCGGCATCGTGTACTTCAGCGCCATGGCCCGACACAGGGAGGCGGCACGCCCCGGCGCCGTCGCCCGACACCTTCGCTACGTCGACGCACTCCAAGCCACGGGTGTCGAGACGATCCTCGGCCACTTCAAGCGACGGCAGGTGCGTTGCCCGTATTGCGGCCGGGTCCGCGACCGCTGGGAAGAGAAGCAGACGGACGTTGGCATCGCGGTCCGCCTGGTGAAGCTGGCCGCCACCGACGCGTGCGAACGTGTCTTGGTCGTCTCCGGCTCGACGCCGGCTCGTATGCACGGCATCAGTTCCCGGCGGTCGTCACCGGTCGGGACGGCATCGGGATCCGCCGACCCAGCAGCTGGTGACCCAGCCACGTCGCCGCCAAGGCCCGCCTCACGGCATCGACCTGCGGCTGCCGTGGCGGATGATCTCAGGGTCCCCGTCGTGCATCGTGTCGAGGAGCTCCATGCAGGCAGCTCTCTGTCGGGAATCATCACCCTTGGGAGCCCAGTACACGAGCGCGGAGAAGTCGGGCGCATACTGCCAGTTGCCGTGTGCAACCGCGCTCCTGAAGGCACGCACAGGGTTGTCGGTGAGGTGTCGCTTCGGCTGGAGTCCATGCCCACAGCGCTTTGCCGCGTCAGGTGAGGCGCCTGTTGGATGGCTGCTGCTCGTCCCGCAATGAGAGCCGCTTGACTTCGTGTAGTACTGTATGTGGTACTGGTATTCCAACCGTCAGCCAGGAAAGCTTGTGACGCAGCATCAGAAGTTGCTCCAGAGGATGCGCAACAACCCCAAGCATGTCCGCTACAAGGACCTCGTGAAGGTTCTCCAGAAGGCGGGCTGCGTCATCCACGACGACGGTGCAGGGTCGCATGTCACAGTCGAACGCGACGGGCAGATTCAGACGATCGTTCGTCCCCACGGGGGTGACGATTTGGTCAAGCCCTACCAAGTCCGGCGAGTGCTGCAGACACTCGTTCCAGGGGACGACGAGGAGTGAGCTCGATGACGGAGACACAGGACAGAGACTACAGGGCCGAAGCAGTCGCTCTGGCCACGCGCGACTATCCATTCGAGGTGCGCAAGACCGAGTATGACACCTACTTTCTGAGCGTGCCCGACATTCCGGGGTGCACCACTGAAGGAGAGACGCTGGAGGAAGCCCTTGGACTTCTGGATGACGCCAAGGTCACCTGGATCGCCGCCGCACTGCGAAACGGCAAGGTAGTCCCGAATCCGCGGGATGTTGACGCCTTCAGCGGCAAGTTTGTGACTCGAATCGGCAAGTCGACTCATCGCCGGGTCGCCGCCGCGGCAAGACGGGATGGCGTGAGCCTGAACGCATGGGTGATGGAGGCGGTCAACTTCAGACTGGGATACTCAGAGTCCGAACGCACCACGCCGGTACCGGCGACCAGAGCTGAAACAAAGGTGGTCGTCTCTCAAGCGTCCTGGACAAGTGATCGACCGCGGACACGTAGATCCCGCCGTCACGCGCCGAATATGTGACCATGTAGGGGAACCGGACTACCGCACACTTGCGTACTTGGCCGAGGACAACCGGCGAGGATTTGCGGTACTCCATGAGCTGCCGCAGCGTCCGCTCGCCCTCGTCCAGGAACTCGGTCCCGAGCCCGAGTCGCAGCCGCTCACCCCCGAGAGGCTCGCAACTCTGCGAAGACCTCGTCCACCGGGATGGGCTTCACCTTGCCCGACGCCATCTCCTCGTCACGGCGGACGGCCTCTTCGAGGCACAGCCGCTCGACCTCCGGCTCAGAGAGATCGTCGAGACTGACCAGGAGCTCACGAGCCAGAATCGCCCTCGTGGAAGGATCCAGCTGCAGGGCCTCGCGCTTGAGCTCATCGATAGTCACAGCAGTTCACCTCTCAATCGTCCCGCTGCCACCGCAATCATACGCCGCCGACCGACGCTCTGACCACGCGCCGCTGGGGATGACGCTGCATGTTGGGCGCCGCGTTCGTGGAAGCGTCATGTCGTGCGCGACGCCAGTGCTCACGTGAGCCGCCACCGCAGCGCGAACAGCCTCGTCTGCTCGACGCGCTGCTCCAGCCGCCGGCCGATCTCATCGAGCAGCTCATTGAGATCGACCTGAGCGTCGGCCAGAACGGCGGTCAGCTTCTCGACGCTGTCGGACGAACAGCGCCGACCGAGCTCATAGGCGAAGTACTTCGCGTGGAAGTCGGTGAAAACGAGCGCAGGGCATTGCCGACGGACTCACCGGGGCACGGTTCCACAAGCGGATGTGTCAAGCACGAAGCCCGCGCTGCGTCACGTGCGATAGTGGCCCCCATGATCGTGTGGCCAACGTGCGCACGTCGAATCCGAGTGAACGAATCCCCGTTCATCGCACGTCGTTGATGACGAGCTGCGCGCCTCCGAGGGCCAGGTGGAAGTCGGTGGACCAACAGCTCGCGACGCGGCGTTGCTCCATGAGGTGAAGGCCCACCGCATCTGTCATGGTCAGGTTCTGATCCGAGTAGCGGCGCAGCAGGACTCCTGCGCCTTCCTGTTCGGCGGCCCCGACCGAAGCGATCCTCAGCGGCGCCATGGCCTCGATCATCGCCAGAAACTGGAGTGCACGCGTTCGATCGTAGCGCCGAAGGAACCACCCATGACCCTCGGCGACCACGAGCGTTGTGGTCACCAGAGGTGGCGGCTCCGAGAAGAGGCGGCGAAAGAGCGGATGGTACGAGTCAGACCGGTCCGCGAATGCGATCAACGCGGAAGTGTCGACGTACGACTCAGTCCTTGTGGCCATAGACCACGTCGTCGATGCTCCGACTGGACTCGGGATCGCCCGTTTCCACCATTCCCGCGTAGCGCATCCAGGGGCACGTCTCATCGACCGGCAGGGCGCTGCGAAGAGCACGACGGAAGTACTCCGCCAACGACAAACCGAGGCGTGAGGCCTCGCGCTTCGCGGCCAGGTACTCGTCATGCGGCAGGCTGATTTGCGTGCGAATCATGATAACACTCTACGTCTGTCTGTTATCAAATACAAGCACTCTGCGGAACGGCGCCACCGCCTGCTTGATCGCCGCGGCGATCTTGCTGCTGCTCTTGTACACGTTGCGCAGGCGGTGCGCTTCGTCGATCACGATGAGATCCCAGGCGGTCTGCCGCAGGTAGGGCGCCTTGCTGCGCGCGAACTGGTAGGAGCACACGACGATCGCGTCCTGCTGGAACGGGTTGAGATCGACCTGCGCGTCGGCGAGCACCGCGGTGAGCTTCTCGACGCTGCCCGACGAACAGCGCCGACCGAGCTCATAGGCGAAGTGCTTCGCGTGGAAGTCGGTGATCATGGCGCCAGTTCGGCTGCTTGCCGCGATGTTGGCTGAGGCCAAGCCTTCGAGGCGCGGCCAGCCCCGGTCATCGACCTACTACTATGTATACCAGAGAACTCGGACGCATCAGACACGTGTCGTCGCGTCCGTTACGCTCGTCAGCCTCGTGAAGGTGGCTTGCGCCCATGATCCTGGTTCGATTGTTGCCCGCTGACCATCGCAGAAGGTTGACATTTCCAGCGACTTCTTGACTGACCGTCGATCCTGTGAGACACTGCCATCACTCCCCCACGGGTATATCCCGTGGCCCCCCCGGGGTTGCGACCCCGGGGTTTTTCCTTTTCTGGAGGCAATCGTCAACCGCTGCGCGTTCCTTGTCGACGGCTTGAACGTGTATCACTCCACTCTCGACGGAGAGCGTGCAACGCAGCGCTCACTCCGCCGGCACGACGTCGCCGGCCTGTGTCGGTCGTACCTCCACGCGCTCCCGGACCACAGCGTCGTCACATCCATCGCGTACTTCTCGGCAGTGGCCAACCATCGCGAGTCCCGGCATCCGGGGTCGGTCGCTCGACAGGTGGCGTACTTCAGCGCCCTCGAGGCCACCGGCGTGCAACTCCAGCTCGGCCACTTCAAAGCCAAGAGCCAGGCGTGCCCACTGTGCGGCGGCACGTTCGTCGCTTGGGAGGAGAAGGAGACGGACGTGGCCCTCGGGGCCGGGCTGCTCGAGCTCATCTGCATCGTGACCGGCGGCGCGGATCCCGTGCCGGCCATCCGCGCGGCTCGCCGCCTCGACCCGACGAAGGATCTTGTGGCTCTGCAGCCCTATCGGCGGGTCAATCGCGAGCTCAGCCGTTGCGCCGACCGGGCGTTGACGATCCGCGTCGCAAGCTACGCACGGCATCAGTTCCCGGCGGGACGCTAGATCACCTTCCACCAGGGTACCGCCAACACGCGGGCGAGTGAGAGGGAAGGTCTCGTCGCCGCCGTGAACGAGCAAGGCCCCGTCCGCCAGATCGGGGTAGTCGTCAAGGAAGGCTTCCAGCCCTTTGGCGTCGGCCGTCGTGACACGGGCGGAGGCCTTGACCTCGATGGGCAGCAGCCGGTCCGGCGTCTCGACAACGAAATCCACCTCGACCCCGGTGGCCGTCCGCCAGTAGAGCACCTCGGGGCGGCGCGCCTGGAGGTCACGCCAGGCCAGAAGGTCGGTCAGCACCATGTTCTCCAGGTGCGCCCCCCGCGGCTCACTCTCCCCAGCCAGAAAGAGGGCCAGCCCCGTGTCGCTCCAGTAGAGCTTGGGCGACTTGATGAGCCGGCGGGTCCGGTTCACGGAATAGGCGGAAAGGCGCACGACCTGGTAGCTCGCTTCCATGAGGTTGAGAAAGCGGTGGACCTGTGGCTGGGCGATCCCCACATCGCGCCCCAGCTCGGTCTGGTTGACGAGGTTCCCGATGCGTAGGCAAGCCGCCCGCATGAGGCGGCGAAAATCGGCGAGGTTCTCGACGGCTCGCAGGGCCTGCAGATCCCGCTCCAGATAGGTCTGCACGTACCCAGAGAACCAGAGCGCACGGTCTGCGGCGCTGACGAGGCGATAGGACGGGACGGGCAACCCCCCCAGGGCGGCAGCCGTGCGCCAGTCCTCGGCCGGACCTCCGTGCGCATCCAGCACGTCGCGCCAAGCGGAGGATGGGGCCGCCAGAAGCTCGTTCCAGACCCCGGTGCGCCCCAATCCCAGGCGTTCACGCCGGGTGAAGGGCCAGAGGGTGACATAGACCGCGCGGCCGGCCAGGGTCTCTCCGATCCGCTCCATCATCGGCAGATCGGCCGAGCCGGTGAGCACGAAACGGCCCGGAGTGCGAGCCTGGTCGGCATCGACGGCGCGTTTGACGGCAGTCAGCAGATCACGGGCGCGCTGTACCTCTTCGAGCACCAGGCTGGGCGCCCTGGCCACCACGGCTTCGGGTTCCGCCTCTGCCTGGACACGCAGGTCAAAGTCGTCGAGGGTGAGGTAGGGCCGCCCTTCCAGCAGGGGCAGAGCACGCAGCAGCGCGGTCTTGCCCGTTTGGCGAGCGCCGAGCAGCACCACTACAGGGGCGACGCCGGCCGCCCGCACGATAGCGGCGGCGGCGCGGGGCAGAATGGAATCCGGGCTCATGGTTTCCACAGCGGCATGATAATCATACTTACGAGGAATGACGATCTCGCAATCGTGCGTTCGGATGGCCGTAGTCTACGCGCTTCATTCCCGCGGGCGAACGGAAGCGAGCTGGGTCGATCGGAAGGATGCCCACCGACAGGGCGACCGGAAACGCCAGGACCAGTAGGGTGTGGGCTCGCCGTTGTTCCACGTTCATCACCTCGAGTGCGCTGCCGGCTCAAGTACGATCATGGAAGTCCGTGCATGACATGACGCGTCGTCTGGGTGTTCGCTGACTACCGCGGCCGCTCGCGAAGGCAGCGCTCGAACTCGGCGATCGCCTCTGCTTCTGACAGGACTTCGTCGTCACCGGCGAGCGGTTTCATCCATTCCTCCACGAACAGGGCGCGCCCGAAGTCGATGAGCTCTCGCCTGGCCCGGTCCGCCTGCGCGCCTTCGCGACCCTCCCGCTCCAAGGCGCGCTGGACCGACTCGGCGATCCTCGCGATCCGAGGAACGTACTCGGAGTTGTCCTCTCCCTCGTCTACGAAAGAGCGGTGCTCCTCCAGAAGAACCTGCTTCCCGATGGCTATTCCGACCGTGATCGACTCAGGATCCATTTTCGCCCCCTCACTCTCTCTGTCGGCGAACACGATGGGCTTCATCTGCGCGGGGCGAACCCCGATCTGCTGGAAGCCCCGGTTGGCCCCACGCCCTTTCCGTCACCTCCGGCTCATCCCCGACGGGTTCGGGCACGAGCGAGCGCATCCTCAGCGGGCGCCGTTCCAGCCGCGCCGGCGTCAAGCTCCGCGCCGCGACGAACGGCCCCCCTTTGCCCGGAACTGCTCGACCTCTGCGTCCGTGAGGGACTCGAGGCCGTCAAGCGGCTCGCGTGCCATGCCGGCGCGCGTCGATGGATCCAGCCGCAGCGCTTCGCGCCTGAGCTCGTCGATCGTCATCGGGCCTCACCTCGCCGGGGATCGTGTGACTCGACGGCCATTGTACGCCGGAGCGCCGACGTGACGGCCGTGGGGCGCGTGTTGGGGCCGACTTCGGGCATGCGCTCTCAGCCGACGATCAGCCTCCACTTGCCGGTCTTCGGGGGTCCGACGTACTCGACGACGAGCTTCTCGTGAAGAGCCCTCAGGTCGCGCCTGGCCATCGCCCCGCTCACATCCCAGCGCTCCTGCAGATCGGAGGCGCGCACTGCTCGTCCGGCGACTATCTCACCGGCGAACCAGAACTGCCTCGGATCGAGGGTCGCTCGCACATCGGCGGGTATCGTCTCACATGACCAGCCCCGTCGCTCAGGCGCCGGTGATCCACGAATGGGGCGCCCGGCCGGCGCCCGGCCGGCAGCGCTCCCGGCGGGCGGCGCTCCCGGCGGGCGGCGCTCGGCGGGGGCGACGCTGACCCAGTGGAGAAGGCCGCATCCTCGACTTTCTCGTCGTGCGCGGCCGTCCGCAGGCTCGGTTGCCGGGGGGAAGATAGGGAACGGCCGATTCCTGAGGGGACAGCGCTCGTTCAAGCCACCGGTTCCTCGCCGGGCGCGCCCGGCGGGCGCGCGGGCGGCCGCAGCGACTCCGGCGGCTGCGGCGCGGGGTAGTACGAAAAGGGAAGACAAGGATTCCTTGACTGTCGCCTCGCCCGCGGCCATCCGCAGGCTCGCTCGCCGGAGGGAAGACAAGGATTCGCCGACTTCTCTTATCTTCCCTCGCAGTACTACCCCGCCGCGGCGGCCGCGGCGCGCGAAGTCCACGGGCGCGGCGTGGATCCGGGCGGCGCCGCCGGGGCTGACAGCCGCGGCCGCCGCGGCGCGTGCGGCGCGCCATGTCCGCCTTCTCGCCGCTCGTCGATGGGTGCACGCCGCTCGAGGCCATGCAGGCCAAGTCCGTGACGCGGCTCCAAGCGCGTCCTCATACGCGGTCGGCCCTCCCCCCGGTCAGCGCACTTCGCTGATGACGAGCCGCACGCCTCCGAGGGCCAGATGGAAGTCGGTGGACCAACAGCTCGCGACGCGGCGTTGCCGCACGAGGTGAAGCCCCACGGCATCCGTCATCGTCAGGTTCTGATCCGGGTAGCGGCGCGGCAGGACTCCTGCGCCCGTCTGCTCGGCGGTCCCGACCGCGGCGATCTTGAGCGGCGCCATGGCCTTGATCATGGCGAGAAGCTGGAGGGCGCGAGCGCGATCGTAGCGCCGCGGGAACCACTCATGGCCCTCGGCGACGACGAGCGTCGTGGTCAGCAGCGGTGGCGGCTGCGAGAAGAGGCGGCGGAACAGCGCGTGGTACGAGTCGGACCGGTCCGTGAACGCGACCAGCGCGGGAGTGTCGATGTACGCTTCAGTCCTTGTGGCGATAGACCACGTCGTCGATGCTCCGGCTGGACTCGGGATCGCCCGTCTCGACCATCCCCGCGTAGCGCATCCAAGGGCTCGTCTCGTCGACCGGCGGCGCCCCGCGAAGAGCACGACGGAAGTACTCCGCCAGCGAGACCCTGAGGCGTGAGGGTGACGCGCGCGGCCGGAGCGGCGGCCGGGGCCGCGTCAGCGGCCGAGAGCGGCGGCCGGGGCCGCGTCAGCGGCCGAGAGCGGCGGCCGGGGCCGTGTCAGCGGCCGAGGGCCGCCGCCAGGGCGGCGATGGACTCGGGCGGCGTGCCGCAGCACCCGCCGACGATGCCGGCGCCGAGCGCCGGGTAGCCGCCCACCACGGCGGCGAAGTGCGCGGGCGTCTCGCCGTACACCGTCTGGCCGCCTTCGAGGCGCGGCTGGCCGGCGTTGGGCTGCGCGCAGGTGACCCCGCCGTTGAGCGCGGCGAGGATGGGGACCAGCTCGGCCATGGGCTCGGCGGTGATCTCGCAGTTGCAGCCGACGATCGCCGCGCCGGCCTCTTTGAGGGTGGCGACCGCCGCGGCGGGATCGACGCCCATCATGGTGCGGAAGCCTCGGGCGGCCGGCTTGAAGGCCATGCTGGCCAGCACCGGCCGCCCGCCCGCCGCCGACACCACCGCCTCCACGGCGATGCGCGCCTCGGTGAGGTCGAACATCGTCTCGATGTTGAGAAGGTCCACCCCGCCGCGGACCAGCGCCTGCGCCTGCTCGGCGAACGAGGCGCGCAGGGCTTCGGGGTCGGCGTCCCCCATGGGTTTGACCATCTTGCCGCACGGGCCGATGTCGCCGGCCACGAAGCGCCCGGGGAACTCGCGGTCGCGCAGCGCGACCGCGAGGCGGGCGCCGGCCTCGTTGAGCTCGGCGGCACACGCGGCCAGCCCGTGCGCCTCCAGGCGCAGCCCGGTGCCGCCGAACGTGTTGGTGTTCACGATGTCGGAGCCCGCCGCATAGAAGGCGCGATGGATGTCCTCCACGTCGGCGGGGTGCGAGACGTTCCACTCCTCGGGGCACTCGCCGGCGGCGAAGCCACGGACCATGAGCGCCAGCCCGAGACCGCCGTCGAGCAGCAGCGGGCGTTTCGCTATGAGGGCGGCCAGATCCACGATGCGAGTGTAGCAGACGGACGGGGCAGGCCGGCCCCGCGGCGGACTCACGCGGCGGCCGGCCGGCTCGTCGCCCAGCCGCCCGCCGGCTCAGCCCCCGGCCGCGATCTCGCGCACCAGACCGTCGGCCTCGCGCGCCGGCAGCCCGAGGCAGAGGTGCAGAGCCGCGACGGTGTCGCGTCGGGACAGACCGCGCGCGAGCAGCGCCGCGGCGGCGGCCCTCACCTGCGGCCGCGCGGCGGCCGCTTCGTCCAGCGGCGGCCCGAGGTCGAGGACCAGAGAGATCTCGCCGCGCACGGCGCCCGTCGGCCCGGCATCCGGGCCGGGCACGGGGTAGCGCTCGCTGAGCTCCAGCAGGGTGCCGCGCACGACCTCCTCGTGCACTTTGGTGAGCTCGCGGCACACGGCGGCGTTGGCGCCGGGCAGCGACGCGGCCAGCACGGCGACGCTGCGCGCCAGCCGCTGCCCGGTTTCGAAGGCGACGATCAGGCCGCCGCAGCGGCGCCACCCCTGCAGCAGCGCCTCCAGCTCGCGCGCCCTGCGCGGCAGATAGCCGACAAAGCGAAAGCCGTCGCCGTCGATGCCCGCGGCCACGAGCGCCGTCAGCACGGCCGACGGCCCCGGCAGCACCGTGAAGTCGAGGGCCTCGGCGACGGCGCGCACGACGAGGCGCATACCGGGATCCTGCACGCCGGGCATCCCGGCGTCGGTGACCAGGGCCACGTCCTTGCCGTCGCGCAGAAGGCGCAGCACCTCTTCGGTCTTCTGCGCCTCGTTGTGCTGAAAGAGGCTGGTCAGCGGCACGTGGATGTCGAAGTGGCTGAGGAGCTTGCGTGTGTGGCGCGTGTCTTCGGCGGCGATGAGCTCCACCGCGCGCAGAGCGTCGAGGACGCGCGGCGTCACGTCCCCAAGGTTGCCGATCGGCGTGGCGCAGACGTACAGCATGCCGCTCACCCCTTCAAGAAGCGCTCGATGAAGATGACGTCGATGTCGCGCCCGGCCACGCGCGCCTGCCGGCGGGCGGCGCCGACGATGGTGAACCCGAGGGCGAGATGGTACCCCAGCGAATCGAGGTTGTCGCCGCGCAGGTCGGTGAAGATCTTCTCGTAGCCCATCTCGAGGGCCGCGGCGAACGACGCGGCCGCCAGCGCGGCGCCCACGCCGCGTCGCCGGTGCCGCTGGTCCACGTAGGTACCCATGGTGGCCACGTGGTCGAATTCCCGGGTCACGAACGTGTTCCACGGGATGACGGTCTGGAAGCCGAGGATCTCGTCGGCCGCCTCGGCGACGTGGAGGAACGAGCGCTCCGGGAGCGCCTCGATGTAGGCGCGCTCCTCGGCCACGGTGAACGGCGTGTCGAGCAGGCTGTGGCGGCCGCCGGCGATGACGCCGTTCAGCACGGCGGCGACGCCGGCGGCGTCGTTCGGCGTCGCCCGCCTGATGCCGACGCCGGGCGCCGCTTTCACGCCGCCGGCTTTCGCATGACCACCATGATCTCCCACTCGTCGAGGTCGACGGGCCGGCGCCCCCAGGATCCGGCCGTCCCTCCCCACACGTGCTCCACCTCGAACCCGGCCATGCGGCAGAGGAGCCTCAGCTCGCTGGGCACGTAGCCGCGCTCCCGTACCGGTACGCTGCGCGGCCCCTCCGGCGTCTCCCACTCCATGTCGTAGGACTCGCAGAGGGTCAGCGGGTCGAAGCGCCCGGCCTCGACCTGCTCCGGCGTCGCGTTGCGGATGAGCCGCATCCCGTTGCTCGCCGTGAGCACGAACGGCGCGCCCGGCTTGAGCGCCGCGAGCACGTTGCGCAGGATGGCCAGGTCGTGGCCGAAGGGGTCGTCGGCGCCGATCAGCGTGAAGGCGCCTTCGCAGAGGCACGCCGCGGCGTCGAAGCCGCCCGCGAAGCTGAAGGCCGTGGCGTCGGCCTGCACGAGCTCCACCTCGACGCCGGCCTCCCCCGCCGCCTTCGCCGCCTCGGCGAGCATGCCCGCCGAGAGGTCGAGCCCCGTCACGCGATAGCCACGCCTGGCCAGTTCCACGGCGTGCCGGCCCGTGCCGCAGCCCACGTCAAGGATGCGGGCGCCGGCCGGCACGTCGAGGACCTCGACGAGGAGCTCCACCTCACGCACGCTGTCGGCGGTGAACGCTTCGTTCATGTACTGGGGCGCGTAGCTGTCGAAAAACTCGCGCCACACGCTGTCGGCCATGCCGCCTCCCCCTGGGTCTTTCGCCCCATTCTGTCAGGCCCGGGGCGTTCTTTCGAGTGCTCCGCGAAAGACCTGTGCGCCGCAGACCCCGGCGAGACGATCGTCCGCCCACCGTGCGGCGCGGTCGCGCGCGACGCGGCGCCCGCCCGCGGACCGCGTCCGGCGCGCCGAGGCCCTGCCACGCACTCCTCCACGTCCGTACCCAGAGGGGCAAGGGACATCGGTCCAGACGAATGTCCCAGGCTGTGCCGGCGCGATCCTGTCGATAGCAGGAGCACGGATATGAATCCGCACGGCGGACGAAGGGACGGACCAGTGAAGCGCAAGGCGCAGTCGGGTTTCACGCTCATCGAGCTCCTCATCGTGATCATCATCATCGGCATCCTGGCGGCGATCGCCATCCCGATGTACCTTAACCAGCGGGAGAAGGCCAAGAACGCCGCCGTCAAGGCTGGGACACACTCCCTTCAGGTTGCCGTCCAGACCTACGCGGTCGATCACCAGGACCTCTACCCCGGCCCTGGGGCCATGGAGGCCGGCGCCATGGCCGACTACATCGACAGGTGGCCCCTCAACCCGTTCACCGGAGAGTCGATGGCGAACACCTGGGGCGGCTACGCAAAGGGCGACTTCTCCTACGATGCCTGGGGAGTCGTGGCCGTGGTGGGACCCCCGGCGGATCCGGATCCGCTCGACCACTACTCGCTGATCGGCTGGACCTCGAGCGAAGACAAGCCGTTCGTCGCGGCGCCCCTCCAGGTGCGGTAGGACTGAGCCCGCCTGCAACGGGGATGGACACGCCGGGGCGGCGGCGGCGGGCGGGCCGCGGCCGCGCGGGCGGCATGTCGCGGATCGGTAAGATACGGAAAGGCCCTTTCCCTATCTTACCGAAGCGCACTACCCCGCCCGGCGGCGGGCGTTGTGCTCGGCACGCGGTAGACTTGCGCACATGAGCGATGCACACCCCCGCGTCCGGCCGGCGTCCCCGACCGACGCCGAAGCCCTCGCCGGTCTCTGCGGCGAGCTCGGCTACCCGTCCACGGTCTCACAGGTCCTGGCCCGGCTGTCCCTTCTGGACGACCCCGAGCGCGCCCTACTGGTGGCGGAGGCCGGGGGCGGCCTCGCCGGCTTCATCGACGTGCACGTGCAGCGCGTCGTGGAGGAAGACCCCTACGCGGAGGTCGGCGGTCTCGTCGTGAAGGCTGGGCATCGCGGGGAGGGGCTGGGCGCCGCCCTCCTGGCCGCCGCCGCCGACTGGGGGCGGGCACGCGGCCTCACGGTCATGTGGATCCGCGCGAACCTTGCCCGCGACGGGGTACACGACTTCTACCCGGCCGTCGGCTGCCGGCGCGTCAAGGACCAGCGCGTCTACGAGTACCCCCTGTGAAGCGCATCGTCCTCGGCGACGACCTCGAGGCGCCGCGCGCGCTGCCGCACGCCTGCGCGCGCCTCATCTACATCGACCCGGAGGCCATCGCCGTAATGGCGCGGCGGCTCTCGTGGGACGAGCCCGAGCTCGTGGGCTGCGAGGGCATCCTGCCCTGAAGCCACGAAGGGGGCCGGCGCCTCGCGGCGCCGGCCCCCGAAGCGTCAGGCGCTCTCCGCCGGGGTCACTCGGGGACTATCGCCTCGCTGGGGCACGACTCGACGCAGGTCGCGCAGTCGTCGCACTTCTCGGCGTCGATGACGTAGATGGGGTCGTCTTCGGAGATGGCCTCGTTGGGGCACTCATCGACGCAGGCGCCGCACGCGAGGCACTCATCAGTGATCTTGTAAGCCATGTGGTTCTCGTCACCTCCTGTAAGCGCGCTGCGGACGCAGAACGCGCGGGATTCCGTTGCACATTTAGCGATATGGCCGCGGCGAAGTCAAGACGACGATGCGGCGTCGTCCGGGAAGAGCTCGCTGAGGGCCAGGGCGGCGGCGCCGATGAAGCCGGCGTCCGGCCCCAGCGCCGCCGGCACGACGCGCACCTGGTCGCGCGCGGGCAGCGACCCGCGCGCCTGCAGAACGGCGCGGGCCGGCCCCAGCAGCAGCTCGCCGGCGGCGGCGGCGCCCCCGCCGATGACGATCACCTCGGGGTTGAAGATGTTGACCAGCGTCACGAGGCCGGCGCCGAGATACTCGCCCACTCGGGCGAGCACGTCCACGGCGCCGGCGTCGCCCTCCTTGCCGAGCCGGGTCAGGAGCCGGCCGTCGATGGCGTGTCCCGCCGCGAGAGCGCGGCCCAGAGACGTGGCCGGCTCGGCCACGGCCGCGGCCCTTGCCGCGGCCGCCATCGCCGGGCCGGCCACATAGGCCTCGAGACAGCCGTGGTTGGAGCAGTTGGCCGGGCACTTGCGCCCGTTCACGTCGATGATGATGTGGCCGAGCTCGGCGGCCGCCCCGCTGCAGCCCCGATACGGGCGGCCGCCGCAGATGATGCCGCCGCCCACGCCCGTACCCAGCGTGAGCATCAGCATCTCGCGGGCGCCGGCCCCGGCGCCGAAGGCGTATTCGCCGATCGCGGCCGCGGTGGCATCGTTGTCGATCACGACCGGTACGCCAAAACGCTTCTCCAGCAGGTCGCGCAACGGCACATCGCTGAGCGGCAGGTTCGTGGACTCCACGACGTGCCCGGCGGCGAAGTCCACCATCGACGCGACCCCGATGCCGATGCCCTCGACGCGCCCGGAGCCGTGCTCGAGGTCGGCGATGCAGGCCACGATGCCGTCCAGGCAAGCCCGCATCGAGCCGGCGTCGGTGAGCACCGTGAACCGGTCGATGATCTGGGGCGTCTCCTGGGCGGCGGGCCTGCCTGCGGCGGTCTGCGGCAGCCGTCCGCGCAGCAGAGCCGCGGCGGTCTTGGTGCCGCCGATGTCCACGCCGATGACGGTGCGCACCGTGCTCATGACACCCCGCAGCTTACCATGGTGTAGACTCGCGACTAGAGGAAACGCCCGCCCTGGGGCGTAGTCAGGTGCAAGGCCCGGCGCCCCGATCCCCGCCATCATCATGCCTTGGGCGTTGCCTGCGTCAGGAGCCGGATCACCAGCGGATGCAAAACGACGACAACAACAACAACGGCGGGCGCAAGCCCTACAAACGGTACAAGGCCGGCCGCGCCAGGCGCAGCTCCGTCGATGACGAGCTGGCCGGGGCGCGGCCTCCTCGTGAGCCGCGGCCGCCCGACGACGGCCGGGGCTCGGACGTGCGCCCCCTCGCCGCGGAGAGCGCGGATGGTGAGTACCGGCGGTACGGGCCGGCGCCGGCCGGGGGCGAGAATGGCGAGAAGGCGGCGGCCGGGGGCGCCGGCGCGGCGCCCAAACGCCGCCGCCGCTTCCGCTGGTGGTTCATCCCCGTCGGCCTGCTGGTCGCGCTCATCATCGCCGGAGTCGTGGTCACCGTCCTCGCCTGGCCGGGCTACAAGAAGTTCGATCGGGCGGTCGACAAGTCCAACAAGCGCATCGACAAGAAGACCCGCGCCGAGCTCACGGCCGACGACGGCTGGATCTGGCGCAATGGCACCACGCTCCTGCTCTTCGGCGTCGATAGCAAGGCCGGCGAGCCGGCGCGCTCCGACACCATCATGCTGATGCGCTTCAACCCGAAGACGCACACCATCAACCAGCTCTCGATCCCGCGCGACACGCGCGTGCAGATGCCCGATGGCAGCTACGACAAGATCAACACGGCGATGTTCTGGGGCGGCCCGTCCCTGGCGGTCCAGGCGGTCAAGCGGTTCCTCGGCATCGACGTGAACCACGTCATGGTGGTCGACTTCAAAGGTTTCCCGCGCCTCGTCAACGCGGTCGGCGGCGTGGACCTCAAGGTGCCCACGACCATCACCACCATCGCCGGGGCGAACGGCCGCACGGTGGTCTTCAAGGAGGGAGTGCACCACTTCAACGGCAAGTACGCGATGCTCTACGTACGCATCCGCTACGCCGACGACGACTTCCACCGCGCGGCGCGTCAGCAGCAGTTCGTGCAGGCTCTGCAGAAGAAGATCGCGCAGCCGTCGAACATCACCAGGCTGCCCGAGATCGGCAAGAAGCTCATGAGCGGGGTGGCCACCGACCTGACCACCAACCAGATCATCGAGCTCGGCTACCTCAAGTGGCGCGCCACCGGCGGCAAGAAGATGGTGATGGTGGGTACCCCGGGCTGGGACGGCGGGGTCGCCTACGTCTTCCCGCCGTCCGACGCCGAAAAGCAGAAGCTCGTCCACCAGTTTCTCACGAAGTAGGTCCGGCGCCCGCCCGCCTCGCCGGCGCCCGTCAGTAGGCCACGGCCACCAGCGCCAGGCCGCGCGCCGGCGCCGTCTGCCCCATGCGCCGGCGCTCGCCGGCCGCCAGCCGCTCCGCGAGCTCCTCCAGCGTCATGCGCCCCTGGGCGACGTCGACCATCGAGCCCACCGCCACGCGCACCATGTTGTGCAAGAAGCTCCCGGCGCTGATGGTGAACACCCATTCCGCGGGTCCGCGCGACCCGTCGTCGTCGGCGGCCGCCCGCCAGCCCGCGCTCAGCACCTCGCGCACGCAACTGTGGTACAGGTGCGCCGACGGTGTGAAGGCCGAGAAGTCGCGGCTGCCCGGCAGCAGAGCCGCGGCCTTCTCCAGAAGCGCCGTGTCGACGGCGCCGCGCACGTTCCAGACGTAGGCGCGGTCGCGCACCGGCTTCACCGGCGACAGCCACAGCCGGTACCGGTAGGTGCGCGAGGCCGCGCGCCGCGCCACGAAGCCGGGCGCCGCCGGCGACACGGCCATCACGGCGATGTCGGGAGGCAGCAGGGCGTTCAGCGAGAGGCGCACCCGGTCCGGGATCAGGTCGCGGCGCGCGCAGACAAACGACGCCACCTGCGCCCACGCGTGCACGCCCGCGTCGGTGCGCCCCGCCACGCTCAGGCGCACTGGTTCGCGAAGGACCGTCGCCAGCGCCTCCTGCAGGAGTCCCTCGACGGTGCGCTGCTCCGGCTGCCGCGCCCAGCCGCGATACGCGGTGCCCTCGTAGGCGAGATCGAGACGCCAGGTGGCGCGCCCGGGCGGCTGGTCTTCCGCGCGGGCCTGAGCCCCCTCCCCTCTGTCGTCGTTAGCCTTCACGAACGGCATCCTACACGAGCAGCCCGGCGGCGATGACCGCCGCCGTCACGACCAGCAGGGCGACGTCGGCCCAGCTCGCCCGCAACGGGTGCAGGCGGGTGCGCACGGCGCCGGGCCGATAGCAGCGCGCCTCCATCGCCAGGGCGAGCTCGTCGGCGCGCCTGAAGCTCAGCACGAACAGCGGCACAAGGACCGGGGTCAGCGAGCGCATGCGCTCGCGCAGCCCGCCGCGGCGAAAGTCGGCGCCGCGGGCGCGCTGCGCGCGCATGATCGTGTCGAGCTCCACGAACAACGTGGGGATGAAGCGCAGGGCGATCGTCACCATCAGGGCGAGCTCGTCGGTGGGCACGCGCAGACGGCGCAGCGGCCGGCCCAGCCACGCCAGACCGTCGGTGAGCGCCATCGACGGTGTCGTCAGGGTCAGCACCGAGCCGACGAGCACGAGCACCACGAGACGCAGGCTCAGGTAGGTCGCCAGCTCAAGACCGCGCCAGGACAGGTGGATGAACCCGAAGCTGAAGAACGGTTCGCCTGGGGCGAACACGACCTGAGCCACGAACGTGAGCGCGACGAGCCACAGGAGCGGCCTGAAGGCGCGCCAGAACCACGCCGGAGGCACGCCGCTGAGCACATACGCGAGGACGGCGGCGGCGGCGTACACGGCCAGCCCGGCGAACGAGTCGCGCACGAAGAGCGCCACCGCGAGCGCGCTGACGGCGACGAGCTTGGCGCGCGGGTCGAGCCGGTGCAGCAGCGAGTCGCCGGCGTAGTACTGGGCGATGGTCGCCTTCACGACAGAGCCTCCGCCGCTTCGGCCGCGCTGCGAGGGGCGCGCTGCGGGTCGCGACCGAGCCGCCGCCACAGCTCGGCGAAGAAGGGCTCGCGCAGGCGGTTCGCGGCAAGCAGGCGGCCGCCGGCGGGGCTGAAGTCCCAAGGGCCGGCGGCCAGCACCCGGCCTTCACCGAGCACCAGCAGCTCGTCGCAGAGCGCCCAGGCCAGATCCACGTCGTGGGTCGCCAGAAGCAGCGTCACGCCGGCCGTCTTGAGGCGCGCCAGGATGCCCACGAGCTGGCGCCGCGTGCCGGGGTCGAGGCTGACGAACGGCTCGTCCAGCAGCAGAAGCCGCGGCCGCATGGCGAGGACTCCGGCCAGCGCCAGGCGGCGCTGCTCGCCGCCCGAGAGCGCATAGGGATGCCGTTCCGCGAAGTGCTCCGGAGGCAGGCCGACCACGTCGAGAGCCGTATCCACGGCCGCCGTCACCTCCGCCTCCGGCCACCCCAGCCGCCGCGGCCCGAACGCCACGTCGTCGCGCGCCGTGGCGGCGAAGAGCTGCAGCTCGGGGGCCTGGAAGACGAGGCCCACCTCGCGCTGCAGCGCCGCGTAGCCGGCGTCCGCGGGGCCGGCGCCGTCGAGCAGCACGGCGCCGCTCTCGGGCGCGTCCAGGCCGCGGACCACCTGGAGCAGCGTCGACTTGCCGGAGCCCGAGGCGCCCATCAGCGCCACAGAGCCGCCGGCGCGCAGTTCGAACGACACGTCGCAGAGCGCGGGGATCGGGGCTCTGGCCTCCTCGTAGCTGAACGACACCTCCCCGCAGGCGAGACTCATGCCGGCCGCACCCGGCGCACCCGGCGCACCCGGTCCTCCCGGCGCACCCGGCGCACCCGATCCTCCCGGCGCACCCGGCGCACCCGGTCCTCCCGGCGCACCCGGTCCGCGAGGCTTGTAAGGCGCCGCGCCGGCGACCGCTTCGCGACCGCTCACGTCGCGCCGCCCAACGCGTCGAGCAGCTCGTCCATGGTGAGCGGCAGGCCGGGGAGGCCGCGTCCGCGCTCCGCCAGCGCGAGCGCCAGCTCCCCTGCCGCCGGCAGGCCGAGGCCGAGCCGGCGCACCAGCGCGACGTCCGCGAACAGGCCGCTCGCGGCGCCCGCGTAGGCCTCCGTGCCGCGCTCCAGCGCCACCACGCGGTCGGCGCCCACCGCCTCGTCCATCTCCTGCGTGATGAAGACGACGGCGAGGCCCTCGCCGCGCAGCTCGCGCACCGCGGCGAGCACCTCGTCGCGGCCGGCCGGGTCGAGCATCGCCGTGGGCTCGTCGAGAACCAGGACGCGGCGCGGCACGGCGATGACGCCGGCCAGCGCCGCGCGCTGTTTCTGGCCGCCCGAGAGCATGTGCGGCTCGCGGCGGCGCAGCTCCTCGAGCCCGAAACGCGCCAGCATCTCGTCGACCCGGCGGCCGATGTCCGCGGCCGGCCACGCCAGGTTCTCGAGGCCGAACGCCACATCGTCTTCGACGCACTGGGCGACGAGCTGGTTCTCGGGGTCCTGGAACAGCACGCCCACGTCGCGACGCGCCGCCAGGCGCCCGTCCTCCACCAGCAGGTCGTGGCCGCAGGCCAGCGCGCGGCGCGCGGCGGCGGGCTTCGCCAGCCCGCCGAGCAGGCGCGCCAGCGTGGACTTGCCGGAGCCGTTGGCGCCGACGACGGCCACGAGCTCGCCCTCGTGGACCTGCAGATCGAGGTCGGCGAGGGCGTCGGCCTGCGCCCCCGCGTAGCGGTAGTGCAGGCCGGAGATGTCGACAAGCGGGGCGATGCTCACGGCCCGAAGCTTACCCCAGCCGCGCAGGGGCCTTGCGCCGAGATCGTGAGCCGAGCATCGAATCCGTGCCCACTGAGGGGAAGACAGCTCATCTTCAGCGGCCGCGGGTCGACTGCCCGCGCGCGTCGTCTTGCGCTTCCACCGGCGCAGTTCCGTCGGCCGCGGCTGGTCTTCCTCCGTCGGCCGCGGCTGGTCTTCCGTCGGCCGCGGCTGGTCTTCCGTCGGCCGCGGCTGGTCTTCCGTCGGCCGCGGCTGGTCTTCCGTCGGCCGCGGAAGGCCGTGGTCGCCGCCCCGGCATAGGTGCTGTGCGACCGTCTTCCGTTGGCGATCCCGTTGGAGGTACTTCCAACGGTATCGTTGGAAGTACCGTCAACGGATTCGGCCATCTTCGACCATGCGCCCGCCGACGGGCCGCGCGCGCTGAGCACGAACGTCAACGTTGACGCCACCGTCTCGTCTCGTCTCATGGGACAACGACTCTTCCTCTCCCAGTTTCACCGCCTGCGGGTCGCCGCCCGGCCGCGCGGCGCGTCGCCGCCCTCCTGAGGACGCCGCATCCTGGGCGCGACTCAGGGCTCCGTGACCCAGGGCGCGCCGGCGGGCGCCCGCGCCCGCGGCGGCTACGGCGCGGGGTAGTGTAGGGTCGGGCGCTGGCGCGGTGGCGTCTCGACCTGAAGGCCCGGCCGCCATGTGTCCCGCGGTCTCCCGCCGGGGGCTCGACCCGTCGCCATAGGTCGTTGAGGCTCCGTTTCCAGCGCCCGCCTCAGCGGACCGTGCGTGCGGTTCTCCCGCACACGGCTCACCGACGTCGTTCACCGCCGGCGTTCGGCCTTCCCCGCCAGTCCCTGTGGGACCGTCGCGTGGGGTCGGCTTTGGCCGCCCGGCAGCCCGTGCGGGGCCTGGACCCGAGTCTTGTGCGGCGGGACGCGAGGGCGCTCACCAGCCCTTCCCTGCACTGAAGGGCGCAGCGACGAAGCAGCGGCCCTTCCCTTTGCCGGCGGCCGGCGTTGTCCGTCCGGCTCAAGCGGCGGTGCGGCCGCCGCGGGCGCCCTCCCGGCTCCCCCGCTTCCCGGCGCAGGCCGGTCAAGGGGGCGCGACGCTTCCGGCGGCGCATCTCGTAAGGGCCGCCGGGCCGGGGAGGGCCTCCCCGGTTCCCGCCGCCACCTGCTGAACGTTCCGCGCCCGCTTGCGCCGGGGAGTCCCTGGCGGCTGCGCGTCCAGGCTCTTCAGCGCTGCCTTGGCCTTCACCCTGAACGCCCGGGCCCGGCGTTCCCTTTTCCCGCCTTTGCCGGCGGGACCACTGACGACGCGGCGGACTGCGCTTGACGCCACGGACAGTCACTCCCCCTGCAAGGGCCTTTGACGCCGGGCTTCGAGCGGGCGCGTTTCCCGGCCCGGCCGCCAGCCTGCCGGCGGGCCTCCCGGCGGCTACCCGGACCGGACTCACGCAGGCAGGCGACGACGAGCTTGTCGTTGTCGGTCCACCCGAAGGGCCTCACCTCCGACTGTCTGGGCGCACATGAAAAGGGAAGATAAGGATTCGCTGACTGTCGCGTCGCGCACGGCCGTTCGCAGGCTCGGCTGCCAGGGGGAAGATAAGGATTCGGCGGCATTCCTTATCTTCCCTCACAGTACTACCCCCGCCCCGGCGGGCGCGGCGGCTGCGGCGGCTGCAGCGGCTCCGGCGGGCGCGCGGACGGCCGCGGCGCCTCCGACAACCGCGGCGGACGGGCAGGTGTCGGCCGGCGGGCGCTCGCCGGCGGCCCGCCGGCTGAGAAAGCACCGCCGTCTTCACCGGCCGCGGCGCGCGTGACCGCGAGGGGAGCTCAGAGGAAACCGCGGCGCAGAGGCACAGGCGTCCGTAACGCCGCGAGGGGCGGGTGGCCCTTCGGCCGCCCGCCCCTCGCGCCCCACATCTTCTCGCGCCGGCCTAGACCAGCTCGATGTAAGCCTGCTCGCTGCCGTCGCCGGGGCGCGGCCCGAGCTTGATGATGCGCGTGTAGCCGCCCCTGCGGTCGGCGTAGCGAGGCGCCACGTCGTTGAACAGCTTGTACACGATCTTCTTGTTGCGCAGCAGGGAGATGGCCTGGCGGCGCGCGTGCAGATCGCCGCGCTTGCCGAGCGTGATGGCTTCTTCGACGAGCGGGCGCACCTCTTTGGCGCGCGCCACGCCGGTCTTGATCTTCTCGTGCTCGAGCAGCTGGCAGGCGAGACCCGTGAGCAGCGCCTTGCGCTGGTCGGGCGCCATATTGAACTTGCGGCCTGACTTTTGATGGCGCATGTTAGTCGTCACCCCGCAGAGAGAGCCCGCGCTCCAAGAGCTTCTCCTGGACCTCGTCGATGCTCTTCTTGCCGAAATTCGGCACGTTGAGCAGTTCGGCCTCGGTCTTGGAGACCAGGTCGCCGACGGTCTGGATGCCCTCGCGCTTGAGGCAGTTGTACGAACGTACGCCGAGCTCGAGATCTTCGATGAGCACGTCGTCCATGCCGCCGCCCGCCGGCGCCGCCGAGAAACCCTCGATGGGGTACTCCTCGGTGGCGCGCGTGCGGTCGGGGTCGGTGAAGATCGACATCCGGTCGACGAGGATCTCGGCGGCCTGGCGCAGCGCCTCTTCGGGGAGAAGCGCGCCGTTGGTGGTGATGTCGAGGATGAGCTTGTCGTAGTCGGTGCGCTGGCCCACGCGCGCGCTCTCGACGTGATACGAGACGCGCTTGATGGGGCTGAAGATGGAGTCGATGGGGATCACGCCGATGACCATCTCGGGGGTCTTGTTGCCCTCTGCCGGGACGTAACCGGAGCCACGGCGGATGGTGAGCATCATCTCGATGGCCCCGCCGTCGGACAGCGTGGCGATGTGGTGGTCGGGATTGAGGATCTCGAGCTCGGCCGGGATATCGATGTCGGCGGCCACGACCTTGCCGGGCTTGTCTTTGTAGAGCCGCACCTGGAGCTCGTCGAGCTCGCCGTGCAGGCGGCAGACAAGCTCCTTGAGGTTGAGGATGACGTCGGTGACGTCTTCTTTGACGCCCTTGATGGTGGTGAACTCGTGGGCGACACCCTCGACCTTCACCGAGCTCACGGCGGCGCCCTCGAGAGACGAGAGCAGCACACGACGCAGAGCGTTGCCGAACGTATGCCCGAACCCGCGGTCGAGGGGTTCTACCTCGAAGCGCGCCCGGTTGCCGGCGAGCTGCTCGCGCGTGATGTTGGGCATCTGAAACTGTAGCAACTGGCCTCCTGTAGGGTCTTCGCCGCGGGTCAGCTGCAGCGGTTACTTAGAGTAGAGCTCGACGATGAGCTGTTCCTGCACCGGCGTGTCGATCTCGTCGCGCGTCGGGGCGCGCAGGATCTTGCCCGTGAGGTTGTCGTGGTCGACCAGCAGCCACGGGGCCACCGACGACGTGAGGTCGGTGGCGGCGCGCACGGTCTCGACGGCCTTGCTGTTGGCGCGCACCGACACGATGTCGTCGGGGCGCACCTGGTACGACGGGATGTCGACCTTCTTGCCGTTGACCATGAAGTGCGCGTGACGCACAAGCTGGCGCGCCTGGCGACGCGAAGCGCCGAAGCCGAGGCGGTACACGACGTTGTCGAGCCTCATCTCGAGGAGGACGAGAAGGTTCTCGCCGGTGATGCCCTGCTTGCGGCTCGCCACCTCGTAGTAGTGATGGAACTGCTTCTCGAGCACCTGGTAGTACCGGCGCGCCTTCTGCTTCTCGCGAAGCTGAAGAAGGTACTCGCTCTGCTTGATGCGGCCGCGGCCGTGCTCCCCCGGAGGGTACGCGCGACGCTCGACCGCGCACTTGTCGGTGAGGCAGCGCTCGCCCTTGAGGAAGAGCTTCTCAGCCTCGCGGCGACACTGCTTGCACTGTGCTGATGTATCTCTCGCCACGTAGACCTTCCTAGACCCGGCGACGCTTACGCGGACGGCACCCGTTGTGCGGCATCGGCGTCACGTCTTTGACACTGATGATCTCCAGACCGGCGGCCTGCAGCGAGCGGACCGCGGTCTCGCGGCCCGAGCCCGGCCCGCGAACGAAGACCTCGACCTTCTGGAGGCCGTGCTCCATGCCTTTCTTGGCACAGGACTCGGCCGTGACCTGGGCGGCGAAGGGCGTGCTCTTGCGCGAGCCCTTGAAACCGACCGACCCGGCGCTCTCCCACGCGATGACGTTGCCTTCTTTGTCGGTGAGCGTCACCTGCGTGTTGTTGAACGACGTCTTGATGTGCGCCTGGCCGATGGCGATGTTCTTGCGGACCCTGCGGCGCTGACGCCCTTTGGCTCTCTGAGGCTTAGCCACTCTGCTCTACTCCTCCGGATGCTCTCGCGGTCACTTCTTGCGCTTACCGCTGATCGTCCTCTTGGGACCCTTGCGCCCGCGGGCGTTGGTACGGGTGCGCTGCCCGTTCACCGGCATGCCACGACGGTGGCGGATGCCCTTGTAGCAGCCGATGTCCATGAGTCGCTTGATGTTCTGCGAGCGCTCGCGCCGCAGGTCGCCCTCGACCGTGACCTCACGGTCGATGGCCTCGCGCAGGCGCACGATCTCTTCTTCGGTCAGGTCGCGGACCTTGGTGTCGGGGTCGATGCCCACGATGCCCAGGACCTTGTTGGACATGGAACGACCGATGCCGTAGATGTACGTGAGCCCGATCTCGACCCGCTTCTGCGGCGGGATGTTGACGCCTGCGATACGTGCCATGCGGACTTACCCCTGCCTCTGACGATGCCGCGGGTTGGCGCAGATCACCTGGACCGTGCCGTGACGGCGGATGACCTTGCACTTCTCGCACATCGGCTTGACTGATGCTCTTACCTTCATCGGTGATCCTCGCTTGAGCGCGCGGCGGGCCTGCGGCCCCCGCGCACCGCCTCCGGGCGACCTGGAGTGGCCGCTACTTGAACCGGTACGTGATGCGGCCTCTGCTGAGGTCGTAGGGCGAGAGCTCCACCTTGACCCTGTCGCCGGGCAGGATGCGGATGTAGTTCATGCGCATCTTGCCGGAGATATGGGCGAGCACTTCGTGGTTGTTGTCGAGGTGCACCCGGAACATGGTGTTGGGCAACGCCTCGACAACTTCGCCTTCGATCTCGATGGCTTCTTCTTTGTTCGCCATACTCCCTACTCATCGACAGACAGCGGCCTGACATATTACCACAGACGGCCGGCCTCACAAAACAAGCCGGCCGCGGCGGCGCGGCGGCCGTCCGGCCGCGCCTTCCGCGCCGCGCTACCCCTGCGCGCCGCCCCTCTCCGAGCGGCGGCGCGTGAGCACCCGCGCCGCCTCTTTGCCCACGGCCACCGTGTGCTCGAAGTGCGCCGACAGCGAACCATCGACGGTGGAGATGCTCCAGCCGTCGTCGGCGACGAACACTTCGTGGCCGCCGGCGTTGACCATCGGCTCGATGGCGAACACCATGCCTTCTTCGAGCCGCGGCCCGCGGCCCGGATCCCCGTAGTTGGGGATCTGCGGATCCTCGTGCATCTCTCTGCCGACACCATGCCCGACGAGGGACCGCACCACGCTGAACCCGGCGGCCTCGACCACCTCCTGCACGGCGTGCGACACGTCGCCCAGGCGCCGGCCCACGTGGCACTCGGCGAGGGCGGCCTCGAGCGACTCCGCCGTCACGTCGAGGAGGCGCTGAGCCTCGGCGTCGATGGCGCCCATGGGCAGCGTGATGGCCGAGTCGGCCACGTAGCCGCCCAGCGTCACGCCGACGTCGATGCTCAGCACGTCGCCCTCCGCGGCCCGGTAGGCTCCCGGGATGCCATGCACCACCATGTCGTTCGGCGACGCGCAGATCGACGCCGGGAACCCGCGGTAGCCGAGAAACGTCGGCACACCTCCGCGCCCCCTGATCAGATCCTCCGCCAGGCGATCGAGCGCGGCGGTCGTCATGCCTGGCCGCGCCTCCGCGGCCAGCATCTCGAGGCAGTCCGCGAGGATGCTCCCCGCGGCGTCGATCTTGGCGACCTCGGCTGCCGACTTGCGGACGATCACGCCGTGTCAGTCGCCCTCGAGGAGCCGCCCGACCTGCACGAACACCTCGTCCGGCATCTTGCCGCCGCCGTACGCGGTCCTCAGCACGCCGCGGCCCTCGTAGTAGCCGACCAGCGGCTCGGTCTGCGCGCCGTACACCTCGAGGCGGTTGCGCACCGTCGCCTCGTTGTCGTCGCCGCGCTGATAGAGCTCGGCGTCGCAGACGTCACAGAGGTCTTCCTTCCGCGGCGGGTCGAACACGATGTGGTAGCCCTTGCCGCACCCCGTGCACGTGCGCCTCCCCGCGAGGCGCTCCACGAGCTCGTCCTCGGGCACGTCGAGAAGGATGACGTGGGTCACGGCGCGGCCGCCGTCGGCCAGCATGGCGTCCAGGCGCTCGGCCTGCGCGATGGTGCGCGGAAAGCCGTCGAGCAGAAAGCCCTTCCGGGCGTCGGCCTGCGCAAGGCGCTCGCGGACGACGCCGATCACGACCTCGTCGGGGACCAGCGCGCCGGCCTCCATGACCTTCTGCGCCGCGAGACCCATCTCGGTGCCCGCGGCGACCGCGGCGCGGAGCATCTCGCCGGTGGAGATGTGCGGCAGCCCGTAGCCGGCGGCGATGCGCTCGGCCTGGGTGCCCTTGCCGGCGCCGGGGGCGCCGAGGAGGATCACGTTGCGCTGAGTCTCGGTCATCGTCTCACCCCTACTTGAGAAAGCCCTCGTAATGGCGCATGAGCAGCTGCGCTTCCATCTGCCGCATCGTGTCGAGCGCCACGCCCACCACGATCAGCAGCGAGACGCCGCCGAAGTAGAAGGGCACGTTGAGCGTCCGCGACATGAGCCACGGCAGCACGGCCAGGGCGGCCAGAAACAGGGCGCCCGGCAGCGTGAGCCTCGTGAGGATGCGGTCGAGGTACTCGGCCGTGGGCCGCCCCGGCCGCACGCCCGGCACGAAGCCGCCGTACTTCTTGAGGTTGTCAGCCTGGTCGATGGGGTTGAACGTCACGGCCGTGTAGAAGTACGTGAAGATGATGATGAGCACCGCCTCGAGCATGATGAAGAGGAAGGTGTTCGGCCCCAATACACGGTTGAACCAGCCGGCGATGCCCCCGCTGCCCAGGAACTGCGTGAAGGTGGGGAGGATCATCATCATCGACGAGGCGAAGATGACCGGGATGACGCCCGCCATGTTGACCTTGAGCGGGATGAAGGTGCTGGTGCCGCCCATCATGCGACGCCCGACCACGCGCTTCGCGTACTGCACGGGCACGCGGCGCTCACCGGTGGTGATCCAGATGACCCCCACGACGACGGCCAGAGCGATGATCACGAACAGGATGATGGTGATCAGGTCCATGGTGACCAGCTTTACGGCGCCGGATGGGATCCGCGAGACGATGCTGATGAAGATGATGATCGACATGCCGTTGCCGATGCCGCGCGCCGTGATGAGCTCGCCGAGCCACATCACGAACACCGCGCCGGCCACGAGGGCCGAGACGATGAGGGCGCCGCGCCACACGTCGAGGTTGGGCAGCGCGTTCTGACTGCGGAACAGCACCAGGTAGCCCACCGCCTGCACGAACGAGAGGCCCACGGTGAGCCAGCGCGTGTACTTGGTGATCTCCTTCTGGCCCTGCTCGCCTTCTTTGGCGAGCTCCTCGAGCTTGGGGATGACCACCGTGAGCAGCTGCATGATGATCGACGCCGTGATGTACGGCATGATGCCGAGGGCGAACAGGGCGACGCGCGCCAGCGCCCCGCCCGAGAAGAGGTCGAGGAAGCCGAGGACGCCCGCCCCGCCCTCGTCGAAGAACTTCTGCAGGGCATCGAGGTCGATGCCGGGCGTGGGCACGTGCGCGCCGAAGCGATAGATCGCGATCATCGCCGCCGTGAAGAGGACCTTTGTGCGCAGGTCCGGGATCTTCCAGGCGTTGACGAGTGACTGCCAGAGCTTGTTGTTCACAGCCGCGATCCCCCCGCGCCGGTCAGAGGAGCTCGGCTTTGCCGCCGGCCGCCTCGATCTTGTCCACGGCGCTGCGCGAGTACATCGCCATGCGCACGTTGAGGGCCTTGTCGAGGTCGCCGCCGCCGAGGATCTTGATGGGCGTGCGCGTGTTCTTCACGATGCCCTTGGCCACCAGGGCCTCGGGCGTGACCTCGTCGCCGGCGGCGAACGCCTGCGCCAGGCGGCCGACGTTGACCGGCGCCGCATAGGTGCGAAACGGGCCGATCGGCATGCTCTTCTTCATGTGCGGGCCGCGCAGCTTGCCGAGCCGCATGTAGAGCGGCGTCTGCCCGCCCTCGTAGCCCGGGCGCACACCGCCGCCGGAGCGCGAGTTGTAGCCCTTGTGCCCCTTGCCGGCGGTCTTGCCCTGGCCGCTGCCCTTGCCGCGGCCGAGGCGCTTGGTGCTCTTTGTGGAGCCTGGGTTGGGGCGCAGATCGTGGAGTCCTAGTTCAGCCATGTCACGACTTCTTTGTTGCCGGGCGTACCTCGAGGAGATACGCGACCTTGTTCACCATGCCGCGGATGACGGGGTTGTCCTCGTGCACCACGGTGTGACGGATACGCTTGAGCCCGAGCGCGCGCAGCGTGCCTCGATGGCTCGGCAGCCGGCCGATCGCGCTCTTGACCTGCGTGATCTGCAGATACGTCGTCATGCTTCCTGAGCCTCCGCTGCGGGGGCCGCGGCGACGGTCTCGTCGATGGCCGCTTCGCCCTGGTCGAGGCCGAGCAGCTTGCTCACCGAGATGCCGCGCAGACGCGCCTGACCCTCGGGCGTCTTGAGAGACTGCAGGCCCGCCACGGTGGCGCGCACCAGGTTGATGGGGTTGGTGGTCCCCAGCGACTTGGTGAGGATGTCGCGCACGCCGGCCAGCTCGAGCACGGCGCGCACGCCCCCGGCGGCGATGACGCCGGTACCGGGGGAGGCGGGCTTGAGCAGCACGCGCGCGGCGCCGAAGCGGCCGATGACCTGATGGGTCGTGGTAGTGCCGTTGTAGCGCGGCACCGTGAACAGGTTCTTCTTCGCGTCCTCGATCGCCTTCTGGATCGCCAGCGGCACCTCGCGCGCCTTGCCGTAGCCGGCGCCCACGTGGCCGTTCTCGTCACCGACGACGACCAGGGCCGTGAAGGAGAACCGCCGGCCGCCCTTGACGACCTTGGCGACGCGGTTGATATCTACAACGCGCTCTTTGAGCTCGTTGCCTTCGCTGAATGATCCTCTAGCCACGGGGTCCTTTACTCCTTGTCAGAAAACCAGGCCGCCCTCGCGGGCGCCCTCGGCGAGAGCCTTCACTCGGCCGTGATACAGATAGCCGGACCGGTCGAAGACGACCCGTTCGATGCCTTTGTCCTTGGCCCGCTGGGCGAGCAGCTCGCCGACCTTCCTGGCGACCTCGGACTTCTTGAGACCGGCGCCCTCGACCTCGACGGACCGGGCGGCCACCAGAGTGGCCGCCGCCGCGTCATCGACGAGCTGGGCGTATATCGCCTTGTTGGAGCGAAACACCGAGACACGCGGACGCGTGGGAGTGCCTTCGAGGCGCCCCCGGATGCGCCGCTTGCGCCTGGCGCGTGCTTCTCTGATGCTGAGTGAGCTCATCTTCTTGACGTTCCTCTTCTCTCAGGCAGCCTAGGCGCGCTTGCCGACCTTGCGCTGCACGTACTCGCCGGCGTAGCGGATGCCCTTGCCCTTGTACGGCTCGGGCGGCCGGATGGAGCGGACCTTGGCGGCCACCTCGCCCACGACCTGCTTGTCGATGCCTCTGACCAGGACCACGGTCGCCTGCGGCGTCTCGAACGCCACGTGATCCGGCGGCTCGAGGAGCACCGGGTGGCTGTACCCGACCAGCAGCTCGAGGGCCTCGCCCTTGAGGCTGGCGCGGTAGCCGACGCCGACGATCTCGAGGCGCTTCTCGAAGCCGTCGGTGACGCCGATCACCATGTTGGCGATGAGCGTCCGCGTAAGACCGTGCAGCGACCGATGCTGGCCGCTGTCGGTGGGCCGCTTGACCTCGATGACGCCGTCGCCGACCTCGACGAGCATCTCGCGGGGCACCCGCTGGGTGAGCTCGCCCTTGGGCCCCTTCACTGTCACGACGGCGTTGTCGTAGACGATCTCGACGCCGGCGGGCAGCGGGATGGGAGCTTTACCGATCCTCGACATGTGCCGTCCTCACCAGATGAAGCAGATCACTTCGCCACCCAGGCCGAGCTTGCGCGCTTCGGCGCTGGTCACAAGCCCGCGTGACGTTGAGACGATCGCTGTGCCGAGCCCTCCGAGCACCTTGGGCAACGACTCCTTCCTGGCGTACACACGACGCCCGGGCTTGGAGACGCGCTTGATGCCGGAGATGACCCGTTCTCTATTCTTGGCGTATTTGAGCTCGACGTGGATGACCTCGCCGTGCTCGCCGTGCTTGACCTCGTAGCCGACCACGTAGCCCTGCTCGGTCATGAGGCGCGCGATCTCGACCTTCATCCGCGACGAAGGGATCTCGACGATGGTATGCCGAGCCGTGCTGCCGTTGCGGATACGGGTGAGCATGTCGGCGATTGGGTCTGTCATTGACATGGTCCTCGCCTCCTCACCAGCTCGACTTGGTCAGACCGGGGATGACGCCCTGGTGCGCGACCTCGCGCAGGCAGATGCGGCAGATCCCGAACTTGCGGTAGTACGCACGCGGGCGGCCGCACCTGGCGCAACGGCTGTACTCGCGCGTCTTGTAGCGTTGCTTGCGTGCGGCTTTCACCACGAGGGATGTCTTAGCCATGCTTGAGATGCTCCTGGTTCGACCGGAACGGCATGCCGAGCTTGGCCAGCAGGGCACGCCCCTCCTCGTCCGTCTTGGCGGTCGTCGTGATGACCACGTTGAGACCGCGGAACTGCTCGACCGAGTCGTAGTCGATCTCGGGGAAGATGGTCTGCTCGCGCACGCCCATGGCGAAGTTGCCGCGCCCGTCGAACTGCCTCGGCGAGATGCCGCGGAAGTCGCGGATGCGCGGCAGGGCGATGGAGACGAGACGGTCGATCATCTCGTACATGCGCTCGCCGCGCAGCGTGACCCGGCAGCCGATGGACATGCCCTCGCGCAGCTTGAAGCTGGCGATGGACTTGCGCGCCTTGGTGATCGCCGGGCGCTGGCCGCTGATGAGCGCCAGGTCCTCGACGGCGGCGTCGAGCAGCTTGGCGTTGGTCTTGGCCTCGCCGACGCCCATGTTGAGGGTCACCTTGGTGACGCGCGGCACTTCCATCACATTGCGGTAGCCGAGCTCCTCTTTGAGCTGCGGGACGATCTCCTTGAAGTACTTCTCTTTGAGTCTGGCCATCGTCACTTACGCCTTGTCGATGTCTTTGCCGCAGTTCTCGCGGCGGCACTTACGCACCTTGCCCCCGTCGTCGAGCAGCCGGTAGCCCACACGGGTCGGCTGACCGCAGGCCGGGCAGACGAGCATCACGTTCGACGCGTCGATGGGCGCCTCGCGCTCGATCACGCCACCCTGCGGGTTCTTCTTCGGGTTCGGCTTGGTGTGCTTCTTCATGATGTTGAGCCGTTCGAGCACGACACGGCGATGCTCGGTGTCGATGCGCAGCACCTTGGCGCTCTTGCCGGCTTCCTTGCCGCTGACGACCTTGACCTGGTCGCCCTTCCTGATCTTCATCTTGATCTTGCTCATCACAACACCTCGGGGGCGAGCGAGACGATCTTCATGAAGTTCTTCTCGCGCAGCTCGCGGGCCACGGGGCCGAAGATACGGGTGCCGCGCGGGTTGTTCTGGTTGTCGATCAGCACGGCGGCGTTTTCGTCGAAGGCGATGTACGTGCCGTCCTTGCGACCGAGCTCCTTCTTGGTGCGCACCACCACGGCGCGGACCACCTCGCCCTTCTTGACGCCGCCGCCGGGCGTGGCGACCTTGACGGTGCCGACGATGATGTCGCCGACCGTAGCGTAGCGCCGCCGGGAGCCTCCGCGGATCCGGATACAGAGGATCTCGCGGGCGCCCGTGTTGTCGGCGACTCGTAGTCTGGACTCGACCTGGATCATGTGCTTCCTCTGCCGGCTCTCTTACTTGGCCTTCTTGAGGATCTCAAGAAGGCGCCACCGCTTGGTCGCGCTGAGCGGGCGCGTCTCGACGACACGCACGAGATCGCCGACGCCGGCCGCGTTCTGTGCGTCGTGCGCGTGCAGCTTGCTCGAACGGCGCACGACCTTGCCGTACCGTTCGTGCTTTTGGACCACGTCGATGCGCACGACGATCGTCTTGTCCATGGCGTCGCTGACCACGATGCCGCGGCGCTCTTTGCGCCCCGGCACCTTCCCGGGGGCCTGGCGCTCGGCCTTGGCCCTGGTCTTGGCGGCCGAGACCTTGCGTACCGGCTTGACGGCCGCGATCTCGGCGACCTTCCTGGCGACGGGTTTCTTGATCGCCGCCTTCTTGGCCGCCGCCTTCTTCGCGGCCGGCTTACGCGCCGCCGACTGCTTGGCTGCGGGCTTGCCGCTGTCTGTCTTCTTCGTCGTCGCCATCAGGCTTCACCACCGGCTGCCTTGCGAACCCGCTCGCGTTCCGACTGCATGGTGAGCAGGCGGGCGATCTCGCGGCGCGTCGCGTTCAATTTGTGCGGGTTGTCGAGCTGCCCCGTAGCGTGCTGGAACCGCAGGTTGAAGAGCTCCTTGCGCGTGTCCTTGAGACGCACGATCAGCTCGTCGTCGGAGAGCTCGCGGAGCTTGCTAGCCTTCAAAGAGACTCCCCTCCCTGGTCACGAACTTGCACTTGATGGGCAGCTTGTGGGCGGCCAGACGCATGGCCTCGCGAGCCACAGGCTCGCTCACGCCGGCCAGCTCGAACATGACCTTGCCCGGCTTGACCACGGCCACCCACGACTCGGGCGAACCCTTGCCGCCGCCCATGCGGGTCTCCGCGGCCTTCCTCGTGACCGGCTTGTGCGGGAACACGTTGATCCACACCTTGCCGCCGCGCTTCATGTGGCGGGTCATCGCGATACGGGCCGCCTCGATCTGGCGATTGTTCACCCAGCCGCACTCCAGCGCCTTCAGGCCGAACTGGCCGAAATCGACACTGGTGCCGCCCTTCGCCGTGCCGGCCATACGGCCGCGCTGTTGCTTTCTGTGCTTGACTCTCTTCGGCAGGAGCATCGTCTACGTCCTCTCTACCGTCAGCTGCTCTGCTCGGTGGGCGGCGCGGCCGGCTTGGTCTCCGCCGGAGCCTTGGCCTTGTCGGCGGGCGCCGGCGGCGCCTTGCGATCGGGCGCCTTGCGGCCCATCGGCACGCTGGGGCCGCTGGGCGCCGGGCGACCTTGCTGACGGCCGCCGCCGCCGGGACGGCCACCGCCGCCGGGTCGACCGCCGGGACCGCCGGGGCCACCGGGACGGCCACCGGGACCGCCCGAACGACCGCCGGGACCGCCGGGGCCACCGGGACGGCCACCGGGACCGCCGGGACGGCCACCGCCGTCACGGCGCGGACCGCGACCACGGTCGTCGCGGCGCTGCTCGTCGCGCTCCTGGCGCGCCTTGGCCTCGTCCATCGGGTAGCCCTCGGGCAGGATCTCGCCCTTGTTGATCCAGACTTTCACGCCGATGCGACCGAAGGTGGTGCGCGCCTCGCGAAAACCGTAGTCGATGTCGGCGCGCAAGGTGTGCAGCGGCACGCGGCCCTCGCTGTAGTGCTCGTTGCGCGCCATCTCGGCGCCGCCCAGACGGCCACCGCAGCGCACGCGCATGCCGGCGGCGCCCGAGCGCATGGCGCTCGTCAGGGCGCGCTTCATGGCGCGACGGAAGCTGACGCGGTTCTCCAGCTGCTCGGCGATGGACTGGGCGACCAGCACGGCGTCGAGCTCGGGGCGCTTGACCTCGACGATGTTGACCTGCACGTTCTTACCGGTCAGCGCGTGGATCTCTTTGCGCAGCGCATCGACCTCCGAGCCGCTCTTGCCGATCACGATGCCCGGCCGCGCGGTGTGGATGTCGATGGTCACGTTGTTCTGATCCTTGCGGATGATGATCCGCGACAGTCCGGCGTGGGCGAGCTTACGCAGGATGTGCGTGCGGATACGCTCGTCCTCCAGCAGGAACTGACTGAACTCTCTCTCCGTATACCAGTGGGACTTCCAGTCGTGGATGACGCCGACGCGGAAGCCGCCCGGATGTACCTTCTGGCCCACTAGGAACGGACCTCCCTCTGCTCCACGGCGATGGTGATGTGGCTGCTGCGCTTGCGGATGCGGTTCACGCGGCCCATCGCCCGGAACTTCCACCGTTTGAGGGTCGGACCCTCATCGACGCGAGCCTCTTTGACGTACAGATCGTCGGCCGAGAGCGCGTTGTTGTTCTCGGCGTTGGCGACGGCCGAGCTCAACACTCTGGCCACCACCCGCGCGGCGTTGCGATTGGCAAAGAACAGCGTGCTGCGCGCCTCGGCCACGGACTTGCCGCGGATGAGGTCGACGACCTCGCGCGCCTTGCGTGGCGCGACACGGATGTACTTCGCTTGTGCCCTTACTGCCATGACCCCGTTACCTTCTCGCCGAGCGGTCGCCCTTGATGTGACCGCGGAACGTGCGGGTGAGCGCGAACTCGCCCAGCTTGTGACCGACCATCGACTCGCTGATGAAGATGGGCACGTGCTTGCGCCCGTCGTGCACGGCGATGGTGTGACCGACCATGTCGGGGAACACCGTCGAGGCCCGCGACCAAGTCTTGATCATCTTCTTCTGGCCGGCGGCGTTCATGACGGCGATGCGCTTGAGAAGGCGCTCATCGACGAACGGACCCTTCTTTGCTGACCTGCTCAACAGGCGCCTCCTGCCCTACCCACGCTTGCCGCGTTTGCGGCCGCGGATGATGAACTTGTCTGACTGCTTGTGCTTGGTGCGCGTGCGGTAGCCCAGCGTGGGCACACCCCACGGCGTGACCGGGTGACGGCCGGCGGTGGTCTTGCCCTCGCCGCCGCCGTGCGGGTGGTCGACCGGGTTCATGGCCGTACCGCGCACCGTCGGGCGCACGCCGCGCCAGCGGGTGCGGCCGGCCTTGCCGCCGGAGATGTTGGAGTGATCGGAGTTGCCGATCTCGCCGACTGTGGCGCGACAAGCGAGGCGGATGCGGCGCAGTTCCCCGGACGGCAGGCGCACCACGCCGTAGCCCTTTTCCTTGGCCTGCAGCTGAGCGCTCGTGCCGGCGCTGCGCACCAGCTGCCCGCCGCGCCCCGGCTGCAGCTCGATGTTGTGGATCGTGGCGCCCGACGGGATGTTCTCGAGCGGCAGCGCGTTGCCGGGCTTGATGTCGGCGGCGGCGCCGGACTCGACGGTGTCGCCCACCTTGAGGCCCTGCGGCGCGAGGATGTAACGCTTCTCGCCGTCGGCGTAGTGCAGAAGAGCGATACGCGCCGAGCGGTTAGGGTCGTACTCGATGTGCGCGACCCTGGCCGGCACGCCGTCCTTGTCGCGCCTGAAGTCGATGACGCGGTAGCGCCGCTTGTGGCCGCCGCCCTTGTGGCGCGTCGTGATGCGCCCGTAGCTGTTGCGGCCGCCGTTCTTCTTGAGCGGCGCCAGCAGCGCCCGCTCCGGCTCGCTGCGCGTGATGTCCTCGAACGTGTCGACCGTCATGAAGCGGCGGCCCGGCGAGGTCGGCTTGAATCTCTTGATGCCCATTACCTGCCCTCGAAGAATTCGATCTTGTCGCCGGGCGCAAGCTGCACGACAGCCTTCTTCCAGGCCGAGGTACGCCCCCGCGAGACGCCGCGGCGCTTGGGCTTGGGGCGCATGTTGGCCGTCGAGACGGCGACCACCGTGACGTTGAAGAGCTGGGCGACCGCCTGGGCGATCATGGTCTTGTGCGCGTCGAGGTGCACCTGGAAGGTGTACCGGTTGTAGTCGATCTGCGCGTAGCTCTTCTCGGAGATGATCGGCTTGATGATGATCTTTTCTGCTTCGACCATGACTACGCCTCATTCAGGGCGGCGAACGCCTTCTCGGTAAGGACCAGCGAGCGGGCGCGGAGCACCCGCTCGGTCGAGAGCGCGCCGACCTCGGACGCTTCCGCGTACCCGAGATTGCGCACAGACCTGGTGACGGTCGGCTCGTCGTGGGTGACGACGAGCACCGGCGCCGCGATGTCGAGGTTCACGAGAAACGCGTCCATGGTGGCCGTGCTCGGCACGTCGATCTTGAGGCCGGCGGCCACGAACACGTTGCCGTTCTCGGCGCGGTTGCTCAGCGCCATGGCCAGAGCCTGGCGCACGACCTTGCGGTTGACCTTGAAGGCGAAGCTGCGCGGCCGGGGCCCGAAGGTGACGCCGCCGCCGGTGCGCAGCGGCGATTTGACGCTGCCGGCGCGGGCGCGGCCGGTACCCTTTTGACGATACAGCTTGGCGGTGGAGCCGGAGACCTCGCCGCGGGTCTTGGACGACGCCGTGCCGCGACGCCGCGCGGCCTGCTCGGCGCGCACGACGAGGTGCAGCGTGTTGACGTCGGCCGGGACGGCGAACAGGCGCTTGCTGAGGTCGCGCGTCTCGATCTCGGCGCCGGCGGCGTCGACGACCGTGGCCACGCCGGGCTTGCCGTGGCGGGGCTCGGGCGGCGCCTGCTTCCCGGCCTTGAGCCTGGGAGGACGCTCGACGGGCGCCTTCGCGACCGGCTTCGCGGGAGCCGCCTTCTTGACGGCGGCCTTCTTGGCGGCCGGCTTCCTGGCGGCGGCCTTCCTGGCGGCCGGCTTCCTGGCGACGGCCTTCTTCGGCGCCGCTTTGGCGGCCGGCTTCTTGGCGGCGGCCTTCTTCGGCGCCGCTTTGGCGGCCGGCTTGGCGGCGGCCTTCCTGGCGGCCGGCTTCTTGACCTCGCCGACGGCCTCGGCGTCTGGAGTGCTCCTGGTCTCGTCGGCGCTCACGGCTACCTACCCTTGATGACGACGACGGAGTTCTTGGCGCCGGGCACCGAGCCCTTGATGAGCAGCAGGTTGTTCTCGACGTCGCGACGCACGATCTTGAGACCCTGCTGGGTGACGCGCTGCGCCCCCATGTGCCCGCTCATGCGCATGCCCTTGAACACTCGCGCAGGGTACGCGCTGGCGCCGATGGAACCCGGCTGCCGGACATTGTGCGAACCGTGGGTCTCTGGGCCGCGACTGAAGTTGTGCCGCTTGACGGTGCCCTGGAACCCCTTGCCCTTGCTGACGCCGGTGGCGGTGACTGCCTGGCCGTCTTCGAAGGCCTCGACGGTGACGGTATCGCCGATCTTGAGATCGCCGGGCCCGTCGAGCTCGACCAGATGGCGCATGCCGTGCTTGAGGCCAGCCTTCTTGAGGTGGCCCAGCTCGGGCTTGCTGATGTGCTTGTCTTTGCACTCCTCGAAGGCCAGCTGCACGGCCTCGTAGCCATCGACGCCGAGGGTGCGGACCTGCGTGACCGGGCAGGGGCCGGCCTGGACGACGGTGACGGCCACGACGTTGCCGTCGTCGTCGAAGAGCTGGGTCATGCCCACCTTTTTGCCGATGATGCCAGTCATTCTCTCTACAGCTTGATCTCGATGTGGACACCGGCCGGCAGATCGAGCCTCATCAGCTGGTCGACCGTCTTGGCCGTCGGCTGATGGATGTCGATGAGCCGCTTGTGCGTGCGGATCTCGAAGTGCTCGCGGGAGTCCTTGTCCTTGAACGGGCTCTTGATGACGCAGTACACGTTTTTCTCTGTGGGGAGCGGCACGGGGCCAGAGATGGTCGCGCCGCTGCGCTGCGCTGTCTCCACGATGGACTGCGCGCTGCGCTCGATCAGCTCGTGATCGTAGGACTTCAACCTTATGCGGATCTTCTGCTGAGCCACTCTCTCGCCTTCTCTGTCCTGTTCACGTGGCCGGGTGTGTCCGTCGCGCGAGCGCGACGGACACACCCGGCCCGATCTGTGCTGCGACCTATTCGATGATCTTGGTGATCGCCCCGGCGCCCACGGTGCGGCCACCCTCGCGGATGGCGAAGCGCAGACCCTCATCCATGGCGATCGGCGTGATGAGCTTGACTTCCATGACGGTGTTGTCGCCGGGCATGACCATCTCGACGCCCTCTTCGAGGGTGATGACGCCGGTGACGTCGGTGGTGCGGAAGTAGAACTGCGGGCGATAGCCGTTGAAGAACGGTGTATGGCGGCCGCCTTCGTCCTTGGAGAGGACGTAGATCTGCGTCAGGAAGTGCGTGTGACCGGTGATGCTGCCAGGCTTGCAGCAGACCATGCCGCGCTGGATCTCCTCGCGCTTGGTGCCGCGCAGAAGGAGCCCCACGTTGTCGCCGGCGCGTCCCTCGTCGAGCAGCTTGCGAAACATCTCGACGCCGGTGACGGTGGTCTTCAGCGGCTTGTCGCGCATGCCGACGATCTCGACCTCCTCGCCGACCTTGACGATGCCGCGCTCCACGCGGCCGGTGGCGACGGTGCCGCGCCCGGTGATGGTGAAGACGTCCTCGACGGGCATGAGGAACGGCTTGTCGATGTCGCGCTCGGGCTCGGGCAGATACTCGTCGAGGGCGTTGGTGAGCTCGAGGATGCTCTTGCACCACTCGCAGTCGTCCTTGCCGCAGCCGCACTCGAGGGCCTTGAGCGCGGAGCCCTTGATGACGGGGAGGTCGTCGCCGGGGAACTCGTACTCGCTGAGGAGCTCGCGGACCTCCATCTCGACGAGCTCGATGAGCTCGGGATCGTCGACGAGGTCGACCTTGTTCATGTAGACGATGATGTGCGGCACGTTGACCTGGTGGGCGAGGAGGATGTGCTCGCGGGTCTGCGGCATGGGGCCGTCGTCGGCGCCGACCACGAGGATAGCGGCGTCCATCTGGGCGGCGCCCGTGATCATGTTCTTGATGTAGTCGGCGTGGCCTGGGCAGTCGACGTGCGCGTAGTGGCGCTTCTCGGTCTCGTACTCGACGTGCGCTGTGGCGATGGTGATGCCGCGCTCGCGCTCTTCGGGCGCCTTGTCGATCATGTCGAACGCGGTGAACTGGGTGGCGCCCACACCGCGGGCGTGCAGCACGAGCGTGATCGCAGCGGTGAGGGTCGTCTTGCCATGGTCGACATGACCGATGGTGCCGACGTTCATGTGTGGCTTGCTGCGGTCAAACTTCTGCTTGGCCATGTCTGCTACTCCTTTTCCCGAAACCCGAAGGTTGAGGTCACACAAAAAGCGGCACGGCTGCTTGCCGTACCAAGGGTGGGCAGTATACACGAAGCCGACCGGCGGGGGCAAACGAGCCGCTGCTCACGAAGATCACCCACCCCGCACCTTGGCGACGATCTCGCTGGCGATGGAGGCGGGCGCCTCGGCGTAGTGCTTGAACTGCATGGTGTAGGTGGCCCTGCCCTGGGTCGTGGAGCGCACGTCGGTGGCGTACCCGAACATCGTCGACAGCGGCACTGTGGCGCTGATCACCTGGGCGTTGCCGCGCGGCTCCATGCCGTCGATGTGGCCGCGCCTCGCGCTGATATCGCCCATGACGTCGCCCATGAACTCGGCCGGCGTGACGACCTCGACGGCCATCATCGGCTCGAGGAGCACGGGCTTGGCCTTCTGGGCGGCGTTCTTGAAGGCCAGCGAGCCGGCGATCTTGAAGGCCATGTCTGAGGAGTCGACCTCGTGGTAGCTCCCGTCGATGAGCGCCACCTTGATGTCGACCACTGGATAGCCGGCGAGCACGCCGCTGCTCATGGCCTCCTGGATGCCGGCGTCGACCGAGGGGATGTACTCGCGCGGGACAGTGCCGCCCTGGATGCGGCTCTCGAACTCGTAGCCGGCGCCCGGTTCGTTGGGCTGGACCTCGATGACCACGTGACCGTACTGGCCGCGCCCGCCGCTCTGGCGGACAAAGCGGCCCTCGACCTTGTCGACCTTGTTGCGCACCGTCTCGCGGTAGGCTACCTGAGGCTTGCCCACGTTGGCGTCCACGTGGAACTCCCGCACCAGCCGGTCGACGATGATCTCGAGGTGAAGCTCGCCCATGCCCGCGATGATCGTCTGCCCCGTCTCCTCGTCGGTGTGCACGCGAAAGGTGGGGTCCTCTTCGGAGAGGCGCTGCAGGGAATTGCCGAGCTTCTCCTCGTCGGCCTTGGTCTTGGGCTCGATGGCCACGAAGATCACCGGCTCGGGGAAGTCCATGGACTCGAGGATGATCGGCTTGCCGATCTCGCAGAGCGTCTCGCCGGTGGTCGTGTACTTGAGCCCCACGGCGGCCGCCAGCTCGCCAGAGAAGATCTCGTCGCGGTCCTCGCGGTGGTTGGCGTGCATCTGCAGGATGCGGCTGATGCGCTCGCGCTTGTCTTTGGTGGAGTTGAGCACGTACGAGCCGGCCTTGAGCGTGCCGGAGTAGACGCGAAAGTAGGTGAGCTTGCCGACGTGCGGGTCGACGGCGACCTTGAAGGCCAGCGCCGAGAAGGGCGCGTCGTCGTCCGCCGGACGCGCCGCCTCGTCGCCGTTGGGCTTGAGGCCCACGACCGGAGGTACATCGAGCGGCGACGGCAGGAAGTCGATGACGGCGTCCATGAGCGGCTGCACGCCCTTGTTCTTGAAGGCGGAGCCGCACAGCACCGGCGTGATGCTGATGTCGAGGGTCGCCCGGCGGATCACCTCGCGCAGGTGCGCGGGAGTGATCACACGGCCTTCGAGATAGGTCTCGAGCAGGTGGTCGTCGTGGTCGGCGATGGACTCGACGAGCTTGAGGCGGTACTCGTCGGCCCGCAGCCGCAGCTCCTCGGGGATGTCGACGATCTCGAAGTCGGCGCCCAGCTCGTCCTGGTAGACCAGGGCCTTCATCTCGATGAGGTCGATGATGCCGCGGAACTCGGCCTCGCGGCCGATGGGGATCTGCAGCGCCACGGGGTTGGCCCCCAGGCGGTCGACCATCATCTCGAGGCCGCGGAAGAAGTCGGCGCCGATGCGGTCCATCTTGTTGACGAAAGCGATACGCGGGATGCCGTACTTGTCGGCCTGGCGCCACACCGTCTCCGACTGGGGCTCCACGCCGCCGACGGAGCAGAAGAGCGCGATCGCCCCATCGAGCACCCGCAGGCTGCGCTCCACCTCCATGGTGAAGTCCACGTGCCCGGGCGTGTCTATGATGTTGATCTGCGTGTCGCGCCAGGAGACGGTGGTCGCGGCGGAGGTGATGGTGATGCCGCGCTCCTGCTCCTGCGCCATCCAGTCCATCACGGCCGCGCCCTCATGGACCTCGCCGATCTTGTGCGTCTTACCTGTATAGTACAAGATGCGCTCGGTGGTGGTGGTCTTGCCGGCGTCGATGTGCGCCATGATGCCGATGTTGCGCGTGTTCCGCGGCGAGTACTGTCGCATGTCCCTTAGCTTGTTCCTTCCATGCGAAAGCCCCTCACCGACGACGGTCAGTGAGGGGCCCTCGGCGGATCACCAGCGGTAGTGGGCGAACGCCTTGTTGGCCTGCGCCATGCGGAAGATGTCGTCCTTCTTCTTGAAGGCGCCACCCTGAGCGGCCAGAGCGTCGGTCATCTCGCCGGCGAGACGCTCGGCCATGACCTTCTCGCGGCGATTGCGGGCGTAGCTGACCAGCCAGCGGATGGCGAGCGTGCGGGCGCGGCGGCCGGGCACCTCGACCGGCACCTGATAGGTGGCGCCGCCGACGCGCCGGCTGCGGACCTCGAGGTGCGGCGTGAGCGCCTGGACGGCGTCCTGCATGACCTCGACCGGGTCGCGGCCGGTCTTCTCGCGGACGATCTCGAGGGCGCCGTAGACGATCTGCTCGGCGGTGGACTTCTTGCCGTCCAGCAGGACCTTGTTGATGACCTGCGTGACCAGCTTACTGTTGTAGACGGGGTCGGGAAGGACTTCCCGGCGTGTGATCGTTCCTCTCCGCGGCATGACTTACCTCGTGGCCTTTCCCTTGGCGCCGTAGCGTGAGCGCGCTTGCTTGCGATCGCTCACACCGGAGGCGTCGAGCGTGCCGCGGATCACCTTGTAACGCACCCCCGGAAGGTCCTTGACGCGGCCGCCACGCACGAGCACCACGGAGTGCTCTTGCAGGTTGTGGCCGATGCCGGGGATATAGGTCGTGACTTCCATCCCGTTGACGAGCCTGACGCGGGCGACCTTGCGCAAGGCGGAGTTGGGCTTCTTGGGGGTGGTGGTATAGACGCGCGTGCAGACGCCGCGCTTCTGCGGCGAACCCTGGAGCGCCGGCGTGGTGGAACGCTTCGTCTTGCTCTCGCGCCCCTTGCGAACGAGCTGGCTTATGGTTGTCATCTGACCTCTCTGGTCGGCCGCTTCAGACAGCAGTCGTGTAGTGTAGCGAAACAGGGCTGCGGCCGCAAGCAGGCGGCTCGAGCGGCCGCAGCCCCGCAGCCTGGTCTCCTTTGTCGGTCTGCTTCGTGCTACTCGTCGGTCTCGCCGGTGAGCCACGCGGTCGCCGAGTCTCCGCTGCTCATGAGGCGATCGGCCTCGGCCAGCGCCTCGGCCCTGCCGGCCGGGTAGATGTCGATGCCGCGGTACTGGCGCAGACCCGTGCCCGCCGGGATGAGCTTGCCGATGATGACGTTCTCCTTGAGGCCCTGGAGGGTGTCGGTCTTGCCCTCGATGGCCGCGTCGGTGAGCACCTTCGTGGTCTCCTGGAAGGAGGCCGCCGAGAGGAAGCTCTCGGTGGCCAGCGAGGCCTTGGTGATGCCGAGGATGACCTGCTCCGCCTCGGCCGGCTGGCCGCCCTCGTCGCTGACGCGCACGTTCTCTGTGTGGAAGACCGCACGGTCGACGAGCTGACCGGGCAGGAACTGCGTGTCGCCGGCGATGACGACGCGCACCTTCTTCATCATCTGACGGGCGATGAGCTCGATGTGCTTGTCGTTGATCTCGACGCCCTGCGAGCGGTAGACCTCCTGCACCTCGTTGACGAGGTAGCGCTCGGTGGCCGTGTTGCCGGCGTGCTTGAGCACATCGGCCGGGTAGAGTGAGCCTGGGGTGAGCGGCGTGCCCTCGTCTACCCAGTCGCCGTCCTCCACGAGGACGCTGGTGCGGCGCGTGGGGATGATGTACTCCTTGGCCGCGCCCTCCTCGGGGGTGATGGTGAGCTTGCAGCCGCGTTCGGCGTCTTCGATGTCGATGCGCCCCGAAACCTCGGCGATGCGCGCCACGCCCTTCGGCTTGCGCGCCTCGAAGAGCTCGACGACGCGCGGCAGGCCGTGCGTGATGTCGGAGCCGGCGACGCCGCCGGTGTGGAAGGTACGCATGGTAAGCTGCGTACCGGGCTCGCCGATGGACTGCGCCGCCACGTGCCCGACGGCGTCGCCGATCTCGGCGGGCACGTTGTTGGCGAGGGCGAAGCCGTAGCACTTCTGGCAGACGCCCGACTCGGCGTCGCACTTGAGCACACTGCGCACCGGCACCATAGGGTCGGTCTGCGTACTGCGCGCGAGGACGTCGAGGATCTGGTCGCGAGCCTCGAGCCCGATGTGGGAGTCGCGCTCGAACACGACCTCGCCGGTCGCCTCTTCGATGATCGGCGCGCCGAGGTGCCGGCCGAGCAGGTTCTCGTTGGGCTCGTGTGTCCACATGGCCAGGAGCTCGGCCACAGCGCGGCCCTTCTTCACCCTGACCTTGGCGTTCGGCAGGCTGGAGTAGACCTCGCGCAGGAGGCCGATCTGGGCAGGGCCGATCATCTCGCCCTTCTTGAGCACCACGCGGTCGCTGCGCGGCCGCCTGACGTCCTCGGCCAGGTGCGAGCCCGCGAGCTCGGGGTTCTCTTCGCGGCGCCGCGACCACGGGGACATCGGCACCCATTCCTCGGTGCCGCAGTCGATCTCGCTGACGGTGACGTCCTGGCACACGTCCACGAGACGCCGCGTGAGGTAGCCCGAGTCGGCGGTGCGCAGGGCGGTATCGGCGAGACCCTTGCGGGCGCCGTGGGTGGAGATGAAGAACTCGAGCACCGAGAGACCCTCGATGAAGCTCGACTTCACGGGCTGCTCGACGATCTCGCCCTTCGGGTTGGCCATCTGACCGCGCCAGCCGGCGAGCTGGCGGATCTGCTTGATGTCGCCGCGGGCGCCGGAGGTGGCCATCATGTAGATCGGGTTGAGGTCCTTGAAGTTGGCCTTGGTGGCCGCCGTGATCTGCACGTCGGCCTCGCGCCAGATCTCCTGGACCTTGCCGCGGCGCTCCTCCTCGGAGAGGAAACCGTTGTTGTACTCGTCGCGGAGCTGCTCGACCATGGCCTCGTGGGTGCGGAGGATCTCGGCCTTCTCCCTGGCGGGGACGACGACGTCGTTCTTGGAGACGGTGACGGCGGCGCGCGTGGCGAAGTGGAAGCCGACCTCCTTGAACACGTCGAGGATGCGCGCCACCTTGTTGGCGCCGTAGAGCGCCACGAGCTTGTTGATGAAGCTCGCCAGCCCCTTCTTCGTCATCGTGTAGTTGATGTAGGTGTAGTCGCCCTGATACTCGGGGCCGAGGACGTCGTGCAGGCCTTCTTCGACGCGCATATTGAACAGCGCGCGGCCGACGGTGGTGACGACGCGCCGGCCCAGGGGCAGACGCAGGATGATGGGCCGGCGCGTGAAATCGGCGATGCCGGCCGCGCGCCTGGTGGGCACCTCGCGCTGGTCGAGGATGCGCTGCTCCCAGGCGCGCTGCACCTCGTCGTAGCCGCTGTAGGCGACGAGCGTCTCGGCGAAGTGGTCGGGCTGAGCCTCGCTGAGGTCGTCCTCGGCGTGATACGTGAGGTAGTACATGCCGATGACCATGTCCTGGCTGGGCACGGCGATGGGCTTGCCGTGCGCCGGCGAGAGGATGTTGTTGGTGCTCAGCATGAGCACGCGGGCCTCGGACTGCGCCTCCCAGCTTAGCGGCAGGTGCACCGCCATCTGGTCGCCGTCGAAGTCGGCGTTGAACGCCGCGCAGACGAGCGGGTGGATCTGGATGGCCTTGCCCTCGACGAGCAGGGGCTCGAAGGCCTGGATGCCGAGGCGGTGCAGGGTGGGCGCCCGGTTGAGCAACACGGGATGCTCGGTGATGACCTCCTCGAGGATGTCCCAGACCTCGGGCACCATGGACTCGACCATCTTCTTGGCCGCCTTGATGTTCTGCACCATCTTGCGGTTGACGAGGCGGCTCATGATGAACGGCTTGAAGAGCTCGAGGGCCATCATCTTGGGCAGGCCGCACTGGTGCATCTTGAGGTGCGGCCCAGCGACGATGACGGAGCGCCCGGAGTAGTCGACGCGCTTGCCGAGCAGGTTCTGGCGAAAACGGCCCTGCTTGCCCTTGAGCATGTCGCTGAGCGACTTGAGCGGGCGGTTGCCCGGGCCCGTGACGGCGCGCCCGCGGCGGCCGTTGTCGAAGAGCGCATCGACGGCCTCCTGCAGCATGCGCTTCTCGTTGTTGACGATGATGTCCGGCGCCTGCAGGTCGAGCAGCCGCTTGAGGCGGTTGTTGCGGTTGATGACGCGCCGGTACAGGTCGTTGAGGTCGCTGGTGGCGAAACGGCCGCCGTCGAGCTGCACCATGGGGCGCAGCTCGGGCGGGATGACGGGGACGACGTCGAGGATCATCCACTCGGGGTGATTGCCGCTGCGCAGGAAGGCGGAGACGACCTTGAGGCGCTTGACGGCGCGCGCCTGGCGCTGACCCTTGGCGGTCTCGATGGTCTCGCGCAGCTCGGCCGCCTCGGCCTCGAGGTCGACGCGCTTGAGCAGCTCGCGCACGGACTCGGCGCCCGTGCCGCCGGTGAAGTACACACCGAAGCTCTCGGGCTCGTAGCCGGGCTCGCGGCCGAACATGCGCTCCATCTGCTGGTACAGAGCCTCGTCGTTGACGACGTTGCGCGGGGCGATGGTCTTGAACTGCTCCCACGCCTTGTCGATCTGGTCTTTGGCGTGGCCGACGTTCTTGAAGCCGCGGTCGATGTAGTCGTCGCGCAGCTTGTCGGCCTTGGTGCGCTGCAGCTTGAGCTCGTCCGGACCCAGGGACGAGGCGTTGACGGCGATGCGCCGGTAGGACTCGAAGATGTCGAAGTAGTTGAAGTAGCCGAACTCGTCTTCGGGGTCGACGTCGCGATGGAAGTCGTCGGCCTCGCGCTTGCCGTCGATGATCTCGATGACCTCGTCGTGCATGTCGCGGATGGCCTGCGAGCGCGTCTCGGCGTAGGCGTCGTAGCGCGCCTTGATCTCGTCGATCTTCTCCTGCAGCATCATGAGATCGTTGTCGCGGCGCTCTGCATCGACCGAGATGATGACGTAGCTGCCGCCGAAGTAGAGCACCTTCTCGAGCTCCTTGGGAGCGATGTCGAGCAGGTAGCCCATGCGCGACGGCACGCCCTTGAAGAACCAGATGTGGCTCACGGGGGCCGCGAGCTTGATGTGGCCCATGCGCTCGCGACGCACCTTGGCGCGGGTGACCTCGACGCCGCAGCGCTCGCAGATGATGCCTTTGTAGCGCACGCGCTTGTACTTGCCGCAGTAGCACTCCCAGTCCTTGGTGGGACCGAAGATGCGCTCGCAGAACAGACCGTCACGCTCGGGCTTGAGCGTGCGGTAGTTGATCGTCTCGGGCTTGGTGACCTCGCCCTTGGACCACGCCTCGATCTGCTTGGGCGATGCCAGCCCGATGCGGATCGAGTCGAAGTTGTTTATGTCGATCACAGTCGCTCCCTCTGCCTGGGCGGGGTCAGTCTTCGTCGATCTCGACGTCGTCGGACTTGAGGTCCGGGTCGCCGAGGTCGAGGAGGTCGCCGAGGTCGCCGATGTCGGGCAGGTCGCCGAGGTCGCCGACGACGAGAACCTCGTCCATGTCGGCGGCGCTGGGCAGGGCGGCCGCGGTGGCCAGAAGATCGCCGGCCGCGGCCCGCACGTCTTCGTCGTCGCCGGCCGGCTCCTTGCCCGCCCCGATGACGTCCTGCAGGGCCGAGCTGTGGATGCCGGCCTGCTCGAGCTCGCCGGCGTCGCTCTGCTGACGGCGCAGGCCGGCCGTGAGGTCGATGCCCAGCTCTTCCGCGGCGCGCAGAAGGTCGTCGTCCTCCTCGCGCACCTCGAGCACCGCGCCCTCCTCGCTCTGCACGCTGATGTCGAGACCCAGGCTCTGGATCTCCTTCATGAGCACCTTGAACGACTCGGGGATGTTGGGCTTGGCGATGTTCTCGCCCTTGACGATGGCCTCGTAGGCCTTGACGCGGCCCACCGTGTCGTCCGACTTGATGGTGAGCATCTCCTGCAGGATGTAGGCGGCGCCGTAGGCCTCGAGCGCCCAGACCTCCATCTCGCCGAAACGCTGCCCGCCGAACTGCGCCTTGCCGCCCAGCGGCTGCTGCGTGACCAGCGAGTAGGGGCCCGTGCTGCGCGCGTGGATCTTGTCGTCCACGAGGTGCAGGAGCTTGAGGATGTACATGTAGCCGATGGTGACCTTGTTGTCGAAGCGCTCGCCGGTGCGGCCGTCGTACATCCACACCTTGCCGCTGCAGCGCCGGCCCGGCGGCTCGTCCTCGTTGATCTTGAACTGCACCGGGCTGTCGGGGTTCTCGCGGCTGCTGCGGATGAGCAGGTCGTCGATCTCCTCGATGGTGGCGCCGTCGAACACCGGCGAAGCCAGGCGGGCCGGCGTGTTGCTGCGCCCGCCGTCCGCCTGAAAGCCCATGTGGGCAGCCCAGCCGAGATGCGTCTCGAGCACCTGGCCGATGTTCATGCGGGACGGGACGCCCAGTGGGTTGAGGATGATCTCGACCGGGGTGCCGTCCTCGAGATGAGGCATGTCCTCTTCGGGGACGATCTTGGAGATGACGCCCTTGTTGCCGTGGCGGCCGGCGAGCTTGTCGCCCTCGGCGATCTTGCGCTTTTTGGCGACGTAGACGCGCACCAGCTCGTTGACGCTGGGCGGCAGCTCGTCGTTGTTCTCGCGGCTGAAGATCTTGACGTCGATGACCTTGCCGCCCTCGCCGTGCGGCACCTTGAGGCTGGTGTCGCGCACCTCGCGGGCCTTCTCCTTGAAGATGGCGCGGATGAGCTTTTCCTCGGCGGTGAGCTCGGTCTCGCCCTTGGGCGTGACCTTGCCGACCAGCAGGTCGCCGGAGTTGACCTCGGCGCCGATGCGCACGATGCCGCGCTCGTCGAGGTCGCTGAGCGACTCCTCGGAGCGGTTGGGGATGTCGCGGGTGATCTCTTCGTCGCCGAGCTTGGTGGTGCGCGCGTCGACCTCGTACTCCTCGATGTGGATGGAGGAGAGGAGGTCGTCCTTCACGACCTTCTCGCTGAGGATGATGGCGTCCTCGAAGTTGAAGCCCTCCCAGCTCATGAAAGCGACGAGGAGGTTGCGGCCCAGGGCGATCTCGCCGTGATCGGTGGACGAGCCGTCGGCGAGCACATCGCCGGCCTCCACCTTGTCGCCGGGAAACACCAGCGGCTTCTGGTGGATGAGCGTGCCCTGGTTGGAGCGCATGAACTTGGTGAGGCCGTAGGTGTCGATGGCGCCCTTGCCGTGGTCGACCTCGATGCTGTCGGCATCGACGTAGCTGACCTTGCCGTCGTGCTCGGCGATGATCACGTCGCCGGTGTCGACGGCGGCGCGGAACTCCATGCCGGTGCCCACGTAGGGCGCCTCGGGAGTGAGGAGCGGCACGGCCTGGCGCTGCATGTTCGAGCCCATGAGGGCGCGGTTGGCGTCGTCGTGCTCGAGGAACGGGATGAGGGCCGTGGCCACCGAGACCAGCATCGTCGGGCTCACGTCCATGTAGTCGATGTCGAGCGGCGACACCGTGACGATATCGGCGCCGGCGCGCGTGCGCGCGAGGACGACGTCGTCTTTGAAGACGCCCGTGACCGGGTCGAACGGCGCGTTGGCCTGGGCGATGGTGATGTAGCGCACCTCGCCGGTCAGGTGGTCGACGAGCTCCTGCTCTTCTTCGGAGGCGTCGAGGTAGACGATCTCGCCGGTGACCTTGCCCCCCACGACCCTGCGGTACGGGGCGCGGATGAAGCCGAACTCATCGACCGTCGCCATGGAGGCCAGCGAGCCGATGAGGCCGATGTTCGGGCCTTCGGGGGTCTCGATGGGGCACATGCGGCCGTAGTGGGTGGGGTGCACGTCGCGCACCTCGATGGGCGCGCGCTCGCGGGTGAGGCCGCCCGCGCCCAGGGCGCTGAGGCGACGGCGATGCGTGAGGCCGGACAGAGAGTTGGTCTGGTCCATGAACTGCGAGAGCTGCGAGGATCCGAAGAACTCCTTGAGGGCGGCCACCACGGGGCGGATATTGACCAGCGTGGCCGGCACGATGGTGTCGGGGTCTTCGGTGGTGAGGCGCTCGCGGATGACGCGCTCCATGCGCGCCAGCCCGATGCGGAACGCGTCCTGGACGAGCTCGCCGACAGTGCGCAGGCGGCGGTTGCCGAAGTGCTCGTACTCGTCGATCTCGTGGGCGATCTCCTCGCGGCGCGTGGGCAGCAGCGAGACGGCCTCGGCGGCGAAGTCCTTCGAGTCCTCGGGCACGCCGAGCTTGCCGGGCAGCGAGATGAGCCGCCTGATGAGCTCGATGATGTCTTCGTTGACGAGCACGCGCACGTCGGCGTCGGGGCGCTGCTCGGGCTTGATGTGGTTGTGCAGCCGCACATTGAGCTTGTGGCGGCCGACCCGCGAGAGGTCGTAGCGCTTGGGGTCGAAGAACAGGCCGCGGAGCATGGCCGTGGCGCCGTCGAGGGTGGGCGGCTCGCCGGGGCGCTGCTTGCGGAAGAGCTCGACCAGCGCCTCCTCCTGCGAGTGCGTGGCGTCCTTGTCGATGGTGCTCTTGATGTACACGGACTCGTCGAACAGCTGGACGAGCTCTTCGTCGCTGCCGTAGCCCATGGCGCGCAGCAGCACGGTGACCGGGAACTTGCGCTTGCGGTCGATGCGCACGTTGACGGTGCCTCTTTTGTCGATCTCGAGCTCGAGCCAGGAGCCGCGCTGCGGCATGAGGTTGGCGACCAGCACCTGCTTCTCGCGCTCGGCCTGCTTGGGCTCCATGATGTAGGCGCCCGGCGAGCGCACCAGCTGCGTGACGACCACGCGCTCGGTGCCGTGGATGATGAAGGTGCCGCGCTCGGTCATCATGGGGAAATCGCCCATGAACACCGACTGCTCGCGGATCTCGCCGGTCTCCTCGTTGATGAAGGAGACCTTCATGGTGAGCGGCGCCGAGAAGGTCATGTCTTTGTTGCGGCACTCGGCGATGGGCTTGGAGGGCTCGCCGAACTGGTGCTCGCCGAACTGCACGAGCAGCTTCTCGGAGTAGTCCTTGATGGGGTTGATGTCGGCGATGGTCTCGCTGAGACCATCGCTGAGGAACCAGTCCCAGGACTTCTTCTGGATGTCGATGAGGTTGGGGAGCGGCAGGGGTTGGTCGAGCTTGGCGAACGACGTACGCAGGCGAGGCGCCTTGGGCTCGTTCAAGCGAGTCTCCTCTTTCGAGCGTGGACCAGGGAAAAAGAGCACACCATGCCGGAGGTCGAGTGGTATGGCCGCGGGTGAAGCACGACCGAAAACGGTACCACAATGGACGATCCGACGCAAGAGGAATGTCGGCGCGGCTGCGCCGCGCCTCTTCCGCAGCCCGTCGGCGCGGCTGCGCCGCGCCGACGCGGAGGGCCGGGCCCGGCGTTCGCCGGCCCCGTCCCTCCGGGCCTCACTTAGGGCCTATCCCGGTAGGGATGTGCGTGCGGGGCGTTCGTGGACCGAGCGGGGCGGTCACGAGACGGTTCCCTCGCAGCCCAGCTACTTGGGAGCCGGGGAGGGGCCGCATCCGCGACGTGTCCACGGGCGCATCCGTGCGTGCAGACCTGGCGTGACAGGTCCTTACGACTTCTGCGCTGCGCTGAAGCGCTCTACTTGATCGTGACGCTCGCGCCGGCCTCTTCGAGCTTCTTCCTGGCCTCTTCGGCCTCGTCCTTGGTGACGCTTTCCTTGATGGCGCTGGGCACGCCCTCGACCACGTCCTTGGCCTCCTTGAGGCCTAGACCGGTGAGGGCGCGCACGACCTTGATGACCTGGATCTTCTGGTCGCCGAAGGCGGTGAGCATCACGTCGAACTGGGTCTGCTCCTCGACGGCCTCGGCCGGGGCGGCGGCTGGGGCGGCGGCCACGGGAGCCGCGGCGCTGACGCCGAACTCCTCCTCGAGCGCCTTGACCATCTCGCTGAGCTCGAGCACGGTCATGGACTTGATGGCCTCGATGAGCTGATCCTTGGTGAGTGTCGTGTCTGCCATTGTCGATTCACCTCGCGTAGGGCTGGAAAGCCTTGCTGGACAGTGTCGGCGCCGCCGGGCGCTTTACGCCTCTTCGGCCGCGGCGCGCTGCGGGGCCACCTGGTCGAGCGCACGTACGAAGCCGCTCACCGTAGCCTGGAGCACGGTGACCAGGCCCGTGATGGGCGCGGCCATGGTGGCGACCATCTGCGCGATGAGGACATCGCGCGGCGGGAGACTGGCCAGCACCTTGACGCCGGCCGGGTCGATAAAGCTCGACTCGAGCAATCCGCCACGCACCTCGAGCTGGGGATGCGTCCTGGCGAAGTCGGCGAGGACCTTGGCGGCGGCGGCCGCGTCGCCGCCGCAGAACGTGACCGCGGTGGGGCCGCTGAGCATATCCTTGATGACCGCGCGGCCGGCGCGGTCGGCGGCGATGCCGCCCAGGGTGTTCTTGACCACCATGAAGCTCGCGCCGCTCGCGCGCAGCTTGCCGCGGAGCTCCTTGAGCTCGGCCACCTTGAGGCCGCGGTAGTCGCTGATGAACAGGTTGTCCGTGTCGGTCAGCAGCTGCGCCACCTCGGCGATCACGGCTTCTTTCTCTTTTCTCAGCATATCGACCTCTCAGTCGCAAGCAAAAACCCGCTCCCGAAGCGGAAGCGGGCACAGGCGGCAACGCCGGCTCGTCTCGCCTCGGGGGGCGGACCCCTGTGGATCCCTTGGGCTCCCGGAGGAGCACCCACCTTCTTCGGCCGCGGCGTGGTGACGCCGCGAAACGGCAGTATATGTCGTGGGCGGGCGCGGCCGCAACTGCAGGCGGCCGCGCCCGGCCTTTCGGGCTCAGCTCTCGAGCAGGTCACGCGTGCGCGCGGGGTCGAGCTCGACGCTGGGGCTCATGGTGGCGGCGATGTTGGCGCTCCTGATGTACTTGCCCTTGGCGGCGGCGGGCTTGGCGCGCACGATCTCGTCGAGCACGGCGCCGTAGTTCTCCACCAGCATCTCCTCGGTGAAGGACTTCTTGCCGATGCTGAGGTGCACGATGCCCGAGCGGTCGGTGCGGTACTCGACCTTGCCTCCCTTGGCGTCGGCGACGGCCTTGCCGACGTCGAAGGTCACAGTGCCCGATTTGGGGTTCGGCATGAGGCCGCGCGGGCCGAGGATACGGCCGAGCTTGCCGACGATGCTCATCATGTCGGGCGTGGCGATGGCGATGTCGAAGTCGAAGACGCCCTCCTGGACCTGCTTGGCGAGGTCGTCGCTGCCGATGATGTCGGCGCCGGCCTCCAGGGCCTCACGCGCTTTGTCGCCCTCGGCGAACACGGCGACGCGCATCTCCTTGCCGGTGCCGTGCGGCAGCACGGTGGTGCCGCGCACGATCTGGTCGGCGTGGCGCACATCGACGCCGAGGCGAAAGTGGACCTCGACGGTCTCGTCGAACTTGGCGCCGGGCAGCGACTTGAGGAGGCGCATGCCTTCGAGGGGGGTGTAGAGCCGGCCGGGCTCGATGAAGCCCTTGGCGGCGGTGTAGGTGCGGCCTTTCCTGGCCATCGGCGGACCTCCTGTGGTGCAAGCGGCGCCTGGGCGCCTCCCACGTCGGCGGCCGGGCGGCGGGCCCGGCCTTGTCATATACCTATTGTCGCGGTCTGGCTTCGCCGGCCCGCGACACTGATCCGCCTGCGGCGATCAGTCTGCGACCTCGACGCCCATGCTGCGGGCGGCGCCCTCGATGATCTTCATCGCGGCGTCGATGTCGTTGGCGTTGAGATCGGGCGCTTTGGTCTCGGCGATGGCGCGGACCTGCTCGCGGGTGACCGTGCCGACCTTGAGGCGGTTGGGCTCGCCGGAGCCCTTGTCGATGCCGAGGGCCTCGCGCAGCAGCACTGCGGCCGGCGGCGTCTTGGTGATGAAGGTGAAGGTGCGATCCTCGTACACGGTGATCTCGACCGGCACGATGGTGCTGCCCGAAGCCTGCGTCTGAGCGTTGAACGACTTGCAGAACTCCATGATGTTGACGCCGTGCTGACCCAGCGCGGGGCCGACCGGCGGGGCCGGGCTTGCCGCGCCGGCGGAGATCTGCAACTTGATCTTGGTGAGGACCTTCTTGGCCACTGCTGCCTCGCTTACTGCCTGGTTAGGATGTCTTTTTGACCTGGTCGAAGGCGAGCTCGACCGGAGTCTCGCGGCCGAAGATCGACACCATGACCTTGAGCCGGCTCTGGTCGAGGTTGACCTCGGTGACCTCGCCGGAGAAATCGCCCAGCGGGCCCGACGTGACGCGCACGTCGTCGCCCACCGCGAACTCCGCCTTCTGCTTGGGACGCTCGACCGAGGCCGTGTGCATGATGCGGTCGACCTCGGCGCGCGAGAGCGCTACAGGCTTGTTCTGGGCGCCGACGAAGCCGGTGACGCCCGGGGTGTTCTTGACCAGCGACCACGTGTCGTCGGTGAGCTCCATCTGCACCATCACGTAGCCTGGGAAGACGCGGCGCTCGCTGGTGACCTTCTCGCCGTCCTTGGTCTCGACGACCTGCTCGGTGGGCACGACGATCTGATGGATGCGCTCCTCCTGGTGCATCGACTGACGGCGATGCTCGAGGTTGGCCCTCACCTTGTTCTCGTGCCCGGAATACGTATTGACGACGTACCAGCTATACACGCGCCGCCCCGCTCACTTGATGACCGAGAGGACCACATCGACGGTCTTGGCGAAGATGGTGTCGAGGCCGAAACAGTAGACGGTCGCGATGGCGACGGCGACGAGCACGACCAGGGTGGACTGCATGAGATCCTTGCGCGTGGGCCAGGTGACCTTGCCCAGCTCGATGCGCACGTCTTTCAGGAACTTCAAGAGGCCGCGCTTCTCGCCCGGTTTGGCGGCGCGCCCCTGCTTACGGGACTTCTGCTGCCCCTTGCCGCTCGTCGGCTTGGCGGCGGCCCGCTTGGCCACAGCCTTGCCGCCCTGCGCCTGCTTGGGCGTGGGCTTGCCTTTGCCCGGCTTGCCGCCCTGCGCCTGCTTGGGCGTGGGCTTGCCCGTGCCCGGCTTGCCCGTGCCCGGCTTGCCCGTGCCCGGCTTACCCGTGTCGTTGTTCGCAGTGTTCGCCACTCGACCGCTCCGATGGTCATTGGCAGGGCTGGAGGGGCTCGAACCCCCGACCCCCGGTTTTGGAGACCGGTGCTCTACCAATTGAGCTACAGCCCTACAGACACAAGGGGGGAACGCTCAGCGCGTCTCCTTGTGCGCGGTGTGCGTGCCGCACCAGCGACAATACTTCTTGAGCGCGATGCGGTCCGGGTCGTTCTTCTTGTTCTTGTTCGTATGATAGTTGCGACGCTTGCACTCCTGGCAAGCGAGTGTGACGAGTTGACGCACGTCGTCATCCTTTCAGAAAGAAGCATGTAAGGATACCACAAGGGTCTGCTGTCGGGGTCAACGCGGGCCCCGATGGCCCCCGAGGCGCGAACGTCACGCCGCGCCTGCCACGGCGGCGGAGTATAGCAGACGGCGGAGGGCGGGCAAAACGCGGCGCGTGGGCCGCGCGCCGGGGCGTGGGCAAAACGCGGCGGGTGCGGCGCGCCACGTCCGCCTTCTCGCCGCTCATCGATCCGGAGGCTGAACGCGCGACCGGACGGAAGGGGATGGTCATGCCGGCCTTTTCAGGGAGGGCGGCCACGCGCTGCGCGCCGGGCCTCGAGGCGTGGACGGGAGCGCAGGGCGAGGAAAGCGCAGGCCGCCCAGGTCGCTCCCCGGGCGATGGCGCCGCCGGCAAGGCGCTGGGGGCCGGCGCCGCGGGCCGCGGGGACGTGGCGCATCCGCGTGCGCACTCGCGCGAAGCGCGGGAGGAGCTGACCGACCGCCCCCTTGATGAGATACCGTGTCCTGGTACGGTCGGCGCCGCTGAGAAGACCCATGGGTGACGGCCTTCCCCTCGCGGGGCAGTGAGACGACCGGGGTGGCGCGCGGCGGCTCTCCGGCCGATAGTTGAGCCAGGCAGCGACGGCGCGAAGAGGAGAGACGCATCGACGAGCCACAGCACGACGAGGGTCAGACGGCCGGGCCAGTGCCGGAACGGGCGGCGGCGGGCGGGCGGGCGCCTGGGAGGGCGCCCGTGCCTCCGCCGTACGCGCCCCCGCACAGCGGGCTGACCGGGCCGGCGCAGCCGGGCTGGCCGCAGGCCGGCGCGCCACCCGCGCCGCCGCCGGCCGGCGCGCTCCCGCCGCCGCCCCTGGCGCAGGCCGGCGCGCCACCCGCGCCGCCGCCGGCGGCGGCGGACGGGCGCGCCGGCTGGGGCTGGGGCCTCAGCCTGGCCGGCCTCGTGGTCGGCTTCGGTCCAGAGGCCCTGCTGTACGCGGCCGCGCTGGGGATGGGCACAGCGACGAACGTCGACAAGGTGACCCTCGGCTCGGCCGTCGCCCTCATTGTGGGATCCGTCATCTTTTACGGCTGGCAGACGCTGGCGGCCTGGTTCTTCTCGCTGCGCGTCGCCGGCCGCAGGCTGGCCCTCTGGGGCTTCACGACCCCGAACAAGGCCTTCTTCTGGACCATCCCCGCAGCGCTCGCCGCGGTCTATGTGGTGAGCTTTCTGCACGAGCTGGTCGTGCACCCCAAACAGCAGGACATCATCGGCGAGTTTCCGCGCACCGGCGGCGGCATCGTCCTCTTCGTGATCCTTGCCGTGGTGCTGGCGCCGCTGTTCGAGGAGATCTTCTTTCGCGGCTTTCTGTTCCGCGGCTTCTCGTCCTCGTGGGGGTGGGTGGCAGGCGCCTGCGTGTCGTCGGCCGTCTTCGGCCTCGCGCACCTGCAGCTCGACGTTTTCGTGCCGCTGTTCGCCCTGGGTCTCGCGCTGGCCTGGGTCTACAAGCGCACCGGCTCGCTGTGGACGAGCATCGCCTTCCACGCCCTGTTCAACGGGCTCTCGGTACTCGCCTGGGCGCTGACGGGGTAGGCTGGGAGCGCCGAAGGAGGCACATGACGGAGCGCGGACCACAGCCGGGCCAGAGCCCGGAGCAACGGGCTGACGAGCTGAAGAGGCGGCACCTCGAGGCGCGGCGCCGGCGGACGCGGCGGCGGCGCACATGGATGGCCGTCGCCGCGGCGGCGATCGTGCTGGCCATCGTCGCGAGCGTCGTCGCCGCTCGCACGCTCGGGCCTTGGGGCGCCGGGCGCGGACCCGCGGCGAGCGCCGCGAGCGCGGCCACGCAGCCGGCGCCCTCGTCGGGCGCGGCGAGCGCGGAGGATGCCGGCGCCGGCGCGGCGGCCTCCCCCCGGCCGAGCCTCGAAGGCAAGACTCCGCCGGCGACGCCCACGGGAGAGGCGACGCCCACGGTGAAGGCGACGCCCACGCCGCAGAGCACGCCGCAGCCGACGCCCACGCCGAAGCCCGCGTTCGTCGTCAGCCGCGCCCTCGACGACGTCCGCACCCTCGAGGACATCGGCGTGCGCACCGGGGGCGGCTCCGTGGAGAGGGCGGGCGCCACGTACATCGCCAGACGTCTGCGCGCGGCGGGCGCGACCCCCGAGATCCGCGCGTTCAAGCTCTCCAACGGCAAGACCAGCCGCAACGTGGTCGCGCGCTTCCCGGGCGCCGCCCGCAAGACCATCATCCTCGGCGCCCACATGGACTCGAAGGCGCCGTCACCGGGGGCCAACGACAACGGCTCGGGCTGCGGCGCGCTGCTGGAGATCGCGCGCTGCCTCGGCGAGCGCAGCGCGTACCCCACGGTCGAGCTGGTCTTCTTCGGCACTGAAGAGATGATCGACGCGGATCCGGACCATCATCACTACGGCTCGCGCTACCACGTCAAGCACATGAGCGCCGGGGCGCGCCGGAACGCCGCCGGCATGATCTCGATGGACATGATCGGCTACGGACCCGACTTCGTGGTGCGCAGCATGGGCAGGGGGCCGCGGACCATGGTGGACCTCCTCCTGCGGCAGGCGCGGAAGCGCGGGCTCGATCTGTCGTACCTGCGCGACCCGGGCGCCTCCGGCTGGAGCGACCACGAAGCGTTCGAGCTGGCCGGCGTCCCCGCCGCCTGGATCGAGTGGCGCGACGACCCCGTGTACCACACGGCCGCCGATACCAGCGGCCATATCGTTGCGGCGAAGGTGCGCACGGCCGGGCAGCTCGTGCTGGACGTGCTGTACGGGATGGACGCGGGCGAGATGGAGCGGCTGGCGAGGTAGGCGCGGTAGGCGCCGTATGCCGGCCCGGAGCTGAGAGCGGCTACCCCAGGAGCGTGGGCTTGCGCAGCTCCCGGCAGCGGCAGTCGTCGTCGTCGGGGAGCGCGGCCAGCGCGCCCAGAAGGATGCGGCCCATGAGGCCGGCGTCGTCGTGGAAGATCTGCGCCAGCACGTCGTGCTCCCACTCCCGCACGACGCCCTCCGCGTAGTTGACGATGAGGTAGACGCCGGCGTAGCAGGCGCCGATGTCGCGGGCCAGCCAGACCTCGGGGCAGAAGCTCTGCCCGACCACGTCGCCCATGCTCTGCAGATGGCGGACCTCGGCGGGCGACTCGAAGCGCGGCCCCTCGGTGACCACGTAGGTGCCGCGCGCGAACACGCGGCGCGCGGGGGCGAGGCGCCGGGCGCAGCCCACCAGCGCCTCGCGTCCGGCCGCGCACACCGGGTCGCGCATGATGAGCAGGTGGTCGCCGACCACGGATCCGTAGCGGTCGCGGTCGGTGGTCTGGTCGACGAAGTCGTCGACGACCACGAGGTCGCCGGGATCGAGGAGATGGTCGAGGCTGCCGACGCCGGCGTCCGAGAGGATCCTCTTGACGCCGGCGCGATGGAGCACGCTGAACACCTGCCGCGAGGCGCGCCCCCGCGAGACGCCCTTGCGCCACCCGTGCAGGCGCACGTGCAGGGCCGCGCGCCCGCCGAGCTCGAAGAGCGTGAACGGCGGGCTGTCGCCCCAGGGGGTCTCGAAGACGAGGTCGCGCTCGACGACGCGCGCCCCGGGGTGCAGATCGCCGGGGAAGTCGGCGGCCAGAGAGCCGGAGCCGCCGATGACGGCGCGCGTGGCGGCGGGGACCGCGACGGCCACGCTCAGAGCCCCGCCAGCTCGGGCGTGACGCGCAGCACCATCATCTGCACGTGGTCGCCGGTGTCGGAGGTGTAGCGGCTGAGCGCCTGGTCGAGCGTCGTCGGGAAGCCGCGCACTGCGCCCAGCACTGTGTCGCCGCGAGCCACGACGTCGCCGATCTCGACCTGGGGGCGCGTGAGGTGCGTCAGCACCAGCAGCAGTGACGAGTCGTGGGCGAGCTGGATGCGCATCTCCACGTCGCGGTAGCGGCCCAGGATGCGGTATTGCTTGATGGCCGTGACCTTGCCGTCGGCGGGGCTCACGACGGCCGAACCCGGCACGGCGCCGACGTCCAGCCCCGCGGTCGAGGACGAACGCTCGCCGCCGGCGCCGTCCATGAGGTAGTACTGGATGGCGCCGCCGCCGGCGAAGATGGCGGCGAGCTTCTGGCCCAGGCTGCCCCCGCTCAGGCGCTCGCCGGCCGGCGCGAACGGCACGGTGTCGGCGTTGTCCACCGGGTGATAGGCCACGGCCGTCGTGACCTCGCGGGCCACCGGCAGGACGAGGTCGAGGCCTTCGACCTGCGCGACGACGACGTCGCCGGCGCCGGCGCCGCTCGGGCTGCCATCGACGGCGGGCATGGCGGCGCCCTGCGGCACGCGCGCCGGGGTCTGCCCGGGGATGGCGTAGGCGGCCCACACGGCGAGGACGATGAGGGTCACGAGAGCGGCCAGCGCGACCGCACGCCGGCGCCTGATCTGATCGCGGCTGCGGGCCTTCGCGCGCCGCCGCTGACTGGCCGGGCTCCTGTGCATGTCCTACTGAACTTACAGGGCCGCCCCAGAGGCCGCAAGCCGGGGGCGTTGGCGCACGCCGCTGCCTCGTGCCTCGGCAGTGCCGCGCAGGCATCCCCGCCCGGTGTTGCCAGAGCAGGCGAAGGAACCTGCGACGCAGCCCTCAGGTTCTCCCATCGGCGGCCGATATCACGAGTAGGCGGATGTACCAGCAGTGGGCATCCGTACAACACTGCTGGGCTCGGAGGTGAGCCATCAAGACTCGCTGCGGGATCGTGACACTGCTGGTAGCGCTGACCACCCTGCTGTTCGCGAGCTTGCCCGCGGCAGCCCCCGCGAGCGTCTCACTGAACACCTACGAGCAGCAGCTCCTGAAGTGCATCAACGAGGAGCGCACCGACCAGGACCTCGCCAAGCTGCGCGTCAACGCCAGGCTCGTGGACGCGTCCCGTGCGCACTCGGCGGACATGGGCGAGCAGCAGTACTTCGAGCACGACTCACCGAGCGGCGAGACGTGGAGCGAGCGCATCGTGAACCACGGCTATGATCGCGAGGGCTACAAGACCTGGAAGGCCGGCGAGAACATCGCCTGGGGCGCCGGCCTCTACTCCAGCCCGGTGGTGATCGTGGACGCCTGGATGGCGTCCCCGGTGCATCGCGCCGTGATCCTCACCAAGGACTTCCGCGATCTGGGCGTCGGCGCCGTGAGCTGCGACGGCTTCGGCGGCGTGGACGGCGAAGTGTGGTTCTTCACGCTCGACCTGGGACGGCGCGCCAAGTAGCGCGGCGAGAGTACGCAACGACCTCCTGGTGAAGGGGCGCCGAGGGCGCCCTTTCACGCGTACGGGCCGCGTACGGGCGCAGCGGGCGGGCGCAGCCGGCCGGGACGGGCGGGCGCAGCCGCTCCCGCCTTGCGCGCCGAGCCCGCCGGGCGAAACCGCCGCGAGCGCCGGGTCGTCCAGTAGGATGGCCGCATGAGCGACTCTGCCGTCCAGAAGCGCCTGCGCGCCCTGTTTCGCGAGGGCGGCCACGAGCAGGTCGTGGCCGTGGCGCACGAGGCCGCGCGCAGGGGCCGCGCGGCGGAGCTGCCCGCGGACCTGCCGGCAGCGCTGCGCGAAGCGCTTCTCGCGGCCGGCATCGAGCGCCTGCACGGCCACCAGCACGCGGCCTACGACGCCCTGCGCGCCGGCGAGAACGTGGTGATCAGCACCGGCACGGCCAGCGGCAAGAGCCTCTGCTACCAGATGGCCGTGCTCGACGACTACGCGCGCGACCCGCAGAGCCGCGCGCTCCTCCTCTTCCCCACCAAGGCGCTGGCCCAGGACCAGGCGCGCAAGGTCGGCGCGCTCAAGCTCGATGCGCCGGGCATCAAGCCGGCCGTCCCGTCGATCTACGACGGCGACACGCCGCAGGACTCGCGCGCCCTGCTGCGACGCACGGCCACGATCGTGCTCAGCAACCCCGACATGCTGCACGTCGGCATCCTCCCCAGCCACGAGCGCTGGGCCGAGTACCTGCACCACCTGCGCTACGTGGTGCTCGACGAGGCGCACGTGTACCGCGGCGTGTTCGGCAGCCACGTCGCCCAGGTCGTCCGCCGCCTGCGGCGCCTGTGCGCCACGTACGGCGCCGACCCGCAGTTCGTGCTGACGTCGGCGACGATCGCCAACCCGCAGGCCTTCGCCGAGAAGCTCGTCGGCCTGCCGTTCACCGTGGTGGACGATGACCAGGCGCCGCGCCCCGAGCGCACCGTGGTGTTCTGGGACCCGCCGCTCGTGGACTCGGCGCGCGGCGCGCGGCGCAGCACCCTCGCCGAAGCCGGCTACGTGACCGCCGAGAGCGTGCTCGCCGGGGCGCGCGTCATCGCCTTCGCGCCGACGCGCAAGGCGGCCGAACTGATCTACGGGCACGTGCGCCGCCGCCTCGAGGACCGTGATCCCGGCGGCGCGGCGGCGCGCGTGCAGCCCTACCGCGCCGGCTACACGCCGCGGCAGCGCCGCGACATCGAGCGCCGCCTGTTCGCCCACGAGCTCGACGCGGTGATCGCCACGCAGGCGCTGGAGCTCGGCATCGACGTGGGCACGCTCGACGTGTCGCTGGTCACCGGGTTCCCCGGCACGGTCACGAGCCTGCGCCAGCGCTGGGGGCGGGCCGGCCGCACCGGGCACGGATGGGCCGTACTGGTCGCCGGCCAGGACGCCCTCGACCAGTACTTCATGCGCGAGCCCGAGCGCCTCCTGAGCCGCGGCGTCGAGGAGGCCATCATCGACCTGCACAACCCGCACATCTCGGCGCGGCACCTAGAAGCGGCCGCCTACGAGCTGCCCATAACGCCGAAAGACGAGGCGTACTTCGGCGAGCAGGGCCTGCTGGCGGCCGAGCGTCTGGCGCAAGGCGGGCGCCTGCGGCGGCGCGGCGACGGCCTGGTCTGGACCAGGCCGTACTCCCCCGCCGCCGACACCAGCCTGCGCACCGCGTCCAACGAGCAGCTCGTGATCGTCGAGGCGCGCGGCGGCGAGATCATCGGCACGGTCGAACGCGAGCGCGTCTTCCGCTTCGCCCATCCCGGCGCCGTCTACCTGCACCTCGGCAGGAGCTACCTCGTGCGGCGCCTCGACCTCGAGGGCCACACCGTCCTCGTGGACGACTTCGACGGCGCCTTCTACACCCAGGTGAAGACCGACAAGAACGTCCTGGTCGCCGGGCAGGCAGGCATGCGCCCGCTGCCCGGCGCCAACCTCTTCTTCGGCGAGCTCGAGGTCACCGAGCAGGTGATCGCCTACCAGAAGCGCGACCTCACCGACCAGCGCATCATCGACACCATCAGCCTCGACCTGCCCGAGCAGACGTTCACCACCCAGGCGTTCTGGCTGGCGATCCCCGAGAAGACGATCGAGGCGGCGCTGGCCGCGCTCGCCGCGATCGCCCTGGCCGGGCCGCCTGCGGCCGCCGGCCCCGCCGACCCTGCGACGCAGCCTCAGCCCACCGGCGACGAGGTGGCCATCCCCGGCGCGCTGCACGCCGCCGAGCACGCGCTCATCGCCCTGCTGCCGCTGTACGCCATGTGCGACCGCTGGGACATCGGCGGCCTCAGCACCCCCTGGCACTGGCAGACAGACACGGCCTCGATCTTCGTCTACGACGGCTACCCCGGCGGCATCGGGCTGACCCGGCGCGGCTACGAGGCCTTCGAGAGCCTCGCCGGCGACGCCCGCGCGTTGATCGCCGAGTGCCCCTGCGAGAGCGGCTGCCCAAGCTGCGTGCAGAGCCCCAAGTGCGGCAACCTCAACGAGCCGCTGAGCAAAGCAGGGGCGGTGGCGCTTCTGGAGGCGATCCTGCTATGAGCACGTCTACTTCGCGGCAGTTGCCGTCGCGCCAGGAGTGCGGCGGCGCGACGCAGAAAGCCGCGCGAGCCTGCAGATCCTCCAGGCCATCTGTATGGAGACCGTACTCCTGAGTTGCGATTCCCATACTGCCGAGGACCGTCCTGCCGACACACCGTGATGGGGTGCATGGCGCCTGTCGGTGGCGGGCGCATCGATAAGGCGGGCGTTCAACGCGATCGTGGGGCGACGCTCGCCGGGCCGACACGGAGCGAGCAGCAGCCCTCGTGCAGGGTTCCCGCCCGGCCGGGTCAGGGCCGGCGGGCTGCCTGGCGATCAGCGCCGACCGGCCCCGCCGGGAGCAGCCCGACCCAGGACCGACCTTTCCGGCAAGAGCGGTTCCTGGTATTGTTGCGGGTAGTCGAATCGAACAGGAGCCAGGCTCATGCGCCATCGGGTCGTCCATCTCATCAATCCGCAGACGGATTCCTTCACCACCCGGCCCTTGTATCTCAAGCGGGCGCTCTACTCACCCCTTGCGGGCCTGCTTGCCGTCGCCGGCGCCATTCCGCGCGAGCGCTACGATGTGGTGCTGACCGACGAGAACATCGAGTCGATCGACTTCGAGCTGAAGGCGGACCTCGTCGGCATCTCCGCCATGACCAGCTATGTGAAACGCGGCTACGAGATCGCCGACGCATTCCGGGCACGGGGGGTGCCGGTCGCCATGGGCGGCGTCCACCCCAGCTTCATGCCGCAGGAGGCGCTGAAGCATTGTGACGCGGTGGTCGTCGGGGAGGCGGAGCTCGTGCTCGAGAAGCTCCTTGACGACCTCGAGCAGGGCCGCATGCGCGGCGCCTATCGGGCCGACCGGCTGCACCCCATGATCGGCTTGCCGATGCCGCGGTATGACCTGATCAAGAAGAATCGCTACGTGAACCGCACGTTCGTGCAGACGTCGCGGGGCTGCCCTCAGGGCTGCACGTTCTGCGCCGAGCCGCTCATGAACGGGCTGAAGCTCCGCTACCGTCCGGTGGAGGAGGTGATGCGGGAGATCGAGATCTGCGGCTCCCGCACGATCACGATGAACGACGCCGACTTCTTCGGCACGCCGGAGCGCCCGAAGGAGATCATGCGGGCGCTAAAGGGCCGCGGCGTCCGCTGGCAGGCGAGCGCCACCTCGAGGCTCGCGCAGGACGACCGCATGCTCGAGCTCGCAGCCGCCGGCGGCTGCACCATGCTGCACGTCGGCTTCGAGTCGATCTCGCGCGACACGCTGAAGAGCGTGCACAAGCACGTGAACCGGCCCGAGACCTTCGCCGCCCTTGTCGAGAAGGTACACTCGTACGGCATCATGGTGTTCGGCCTGTTCATGTTCGGTTTCGACGGCGACGACCCTTCGGTCTTCCAGCGGACCGCGCGGTTCACCGTCGAGGCCGGCGTCGATGTCTGCGGCTATTCAGTCGTCACGCCCTATCCGGGCACGCTCCTCTGGTACGAGCTGAAGAAGGCCGATCGCATCATCTCCTTCGATTGGGACAAGTACGATCAGGCCAACGTGGTCTTTCAGCCCGCGCGGATGTCCCGTGACGAGCTCCGCCTGGGTCAGATCGCGGCTCACGAGACGTTCTACGCCCCATCGTCCCTGGCGCGTCGCTTCCCGCTGCGCGGCAAGCGCAGTCGGCTCCAGTGGTCGATCTACAATCTCTTCGTGAAGAGGGGCGCGCCCGCCGACCGCAAGACAGCGGTCCCCGCGGCGACGGAGGCGCCCGACGTGGCGCCGGCGCCGCCCATCCTTCCCCTCGATGCGGAGTGGCGCCAGGCGATTCTCGAAGCGACCGGAGACCTTGGCGAGACGGACCCGGCGATGATGAAGACGGCGGCGGCTGTGGCCCCAGAGCGGGAGTGAGGGGTCTGCAACAACGCGCCGATGGCCACGCTCGTGGCCCGGTTTCCACGCACCACCTCTGCGCCGATCCCATGTGGCTGCGCGCCGCCGGCAGGCATGCGCGCGCGGGTCGTGGCAAGGGCCGCCCCTGGCATCCGCAACTCCGCTGAGGTCATCGCTGAGCTCGCGGGCGCGGGCGCCGGCGCCTTGGCGCCTACACTCCCGGCAACGCTGCCCGCCGGCTGCCGCGCGTCCCGCCTCCGGCCGCCGCGCCTCCGGCCGCCGACGCGCGGTACCCTTGCGCCGCGCTCACTAGTTCAGAAGCACGACACTCCCATACGCATACGAGGAGGTAGTGGCGCGATGCTCGCTGTCGGCCGGCGCGTACGCCTGCAGGCGGCAGGCTACGGGGTAGCCGGGCGCGACCAGCGTCATCGTCGCTGTGTAGTGGGTGTAGCTGCCGTGGTCCTCGTTGGTCGCCCAGACGGTCTTCTCCAGCTCCCAGCCGGCGCCCAGCAAGTCCTTGTAGTAACACCTGATCTGGACCGACCGCGCCCCGGCCGCATGCCGCGGGCGCAGCGTCCCCCACACGTCGAACGACTCCCCGCTGACCACGACGCGCGGGTAGTGCGGCCGGCCCAGCTTGACGCGAGGCAACGACCGCGCGGCCGCGTCCGCTGCGCCGACCACGGCCGCGCCGACGCTGAGCGTCAGCAGCAACGCGAACAGCGCCGCGGCGAGACGCCTCTTTGATCTTGCACACTGTCTCATGACTCCTCCTTGAGTGCCGTATTTGCCACGAAGCCCCGCGGTGACGAGCCGCGGACATCTGTCATGGCGACTCCCCAGCCCCGCTCGCTTCACGCCGGCCTCCTCCCTCGTGGACTGCAGGTGATCACTCATCTTACTCCGCCGATGACGCGGCGCTGCCGTTGGGCGGTTGAAAGCTCCGTGCGCGTGAGATGGGTCCAGGTGGCGCCACCATCCCGGCGCCGGCGCACCTGAGCCGGGGCGGGACGGCAAGCGCGTGCCCTGCGCTCCACCGCAGAGGATGACGGCCGGGCGCGGTCCTGCCTCACCGAGGCCTTCAGGATGAGGTCTCCGGCCTCCGTGCGGTCGAGCGCGTCGAAGCCGCTGACGACCTGCCCGAACAGGGTGTACATGCCGTCCAGGTGAGGGTCCTGGACGTGGGTGATGAAGAGCTGTGAATCCCCGCTGTTGAACAGATCGCCGCGCGACATGCCTACGGCGCCGCGTGCGAAGCGGAGCGTGTTGATCTCGGCGCGCAGCATGTATGTCTGCGCTTCCCATCCGAGCGGGCTGGGCGACCCGCCCTGGATCACGAAGTTCGGCACGACCCGCTGCCAGGTCTTGCCGTCGAAGCAGCCCTGCCTGACGAGGCCGACGAAGTTGGCCACGTGGATCGGCGCCGCGTCGCGGTAGCACCTGATCCTGATGACGCCCCTGGTCGTGCGCAACGTCACCAGCGGGAACCTGGGCGCCGGCAGCGCCCGGTAGGGCGAGAAGGTGAGGGTGAGGGTCTCGGAGGGCGCCGTGACGTCGGTGGATCCTCTGCCGAGCAGGATCCTGTAGGCGGCGACCGCGACGGGGTAGGCGGCGTCGGCGAGCATCTCGCGCAGGTGCGCGCTGCTGGCGTCGTTGTCGAAGGCTCCCACGACGCCGACGGCGGCCTCGCGCAGAAAGGTGAAGCGCGCGTCCCTGTTGTCCTGGTACGCGCGCCAGCCGAGGGCGAGCGCCTGCGGCTCCTTGCGCGCGGCGAGCGCCGTGATGGCGGAGCACCTCACATCGACCTCGTCCGCATCGAGATCGTCCCGGATCACAGCGAACGCCTCCGCGCTGGGGTCGCCGGCAAGCAGCGCGAGGAGGGCGCAGCGCACGGCGATGGAGCTGTCCGCGAGGGCCAGACCGACGATGTTCCGCCTCGAGTCGCCGGCGAGTGAGGCGGCCGCCTCGACGGCGGCCGCCCGCACGTACTCGTCGGCGTCGGACATGGCGGCGAGGACGTCCCCGGCGGCGCCGTCCTTCAGCCGTGCGCCAAGGGCTTTCACAGCGGCGCCGCGAACTTCCCCGCTGCTGTCCGCCGCCAGGCGCCGCAGCCAAGCGGCGGCCGCCTCGTCTGAGACGTCGGCCGCCGAACCCACGGCGGTCGCGACCGCCGAGCGCACGTGTGGCGCGGCGTCCGCGAGGCGCTCGGAAACCAGCTCGCCGGCGCCGATGGCCGCGGCCGCCTGCACGGCCGCGCGGCGCACGATGGCGCTGCGATCAGTCAGGCGCGCCGCGACCGCCGCCTCCGCCGCCGGATCGGCGATCTTCGTCAGGGCGATGAGGGCGAAGAAGCGCGTCCACTCGTAGCTGTCGGCCGACAGCATGACGGCGAGGGCAAGCCCTCTGACGTCCTTGAAGCGGGCGAATCCGTAGACCACGTTGCGGCGGACCATCGTGTCCTTGTCCGCCGCGAGGGCGGGAAGCCGGTCGACGATCTCCTGCGGCAGATCTGGCGGCGCCTGGTCCGGGTCGCGTTGGCGGAGCACAAAACGGTAGCGGAAGAGCGCCATGAGCGTCTCGGCGCGGACGCGGGCGGAGCGGTCCTCGAGCAGCCCGCCGACCAGGTGCGGCGTGCGCTCGAGCCCTATCTTCCCGAGGGCCTCGATGGCGGCCAGGCGGACGCTCAGATCGCCGTCGCCGAGGAACGGCGTGAGGGCGTCGGCGATCTCGGCTTCGCGTCCGTTGGTCGATCCCGATCTCCAGGCGAGCTGGCCGAGGGAGAACATCGCCGCCGTGCGGACGCCCAGGGACTTGTCGCCGAGCAGCGTCAGCAGCGGATCCACGCACTCGGGCGTCTGGATGCGTCCGTAGGCGGTCGCCACCCGCGCGCGCACGCCGGCCGACGTTGAGTGGACCCCCGCGACGAGCGCGGGGGCCGCCGGATCGAGCCTGTCCTCGGCGTCGGCGAGCGGATCGATGCGCGCCGGCACGATGGCAGGGCACAGAAGACCGACGGCGACCAGCGCAAGCACCAGAGCCGTCGCCGGCGCCCAAGGCGAACGCCGTCGTACCGACCTGCTGGTGGTCCTCATCGTTTCCTCGCTCACGGAGAGAATCGACGCCGGGCTGCGATCTGCAGGGATGGCGGGCGGAGCTTCTCCGGCACGGGCTCACACCCTCTTCCTGCTGGCCCCTCGATGACTGCGTGCACGAGTAGTCAGAAGGACCGGACAGCACGCACCAGGTACGTGTGGTACTTGCCGCGGTTCTGGGTGCCGCCGCCGAACTGCGTGGCCCACGCGAAGTACGCATCATCGCCCGGATCAAACCCTGCCCACTCGGAGGAGCTCCAGTACCACTCGGACGCGAAACCACCGATCGCAGCCTGGTTGGTGGCCAGCGCCATCAGCTCATCCCTGCTCGGCAGATACCAGTCGCTATAGCCGCCTTCTTCCAGGCGATCACAGAGGTGTGCGGCGCCACTCGTACAACCGGCTTGACCGACAATAGCAGTGGTGTTTGCCTGACCAGTCCCGATCGCTGTGCCTTGTGCGGCGGGTCCGACCGCGGTCTCTGTTCCGGGCACGAGACCAACGTTGCTCCACACGCTCCCTGTGCTTTGGTCGGCTGTAGCAGCGATCAGTCCGTGCTGCACGTGTGCATCGTAGCCGGCGTCGCCGGGCTGCAGGATGTAGGCCACGATGCCGCCCTGGTAAGGATCGCCGATGGCGAGGAGCCTGGCGGCGAACGTCACCGTGACGACGTAGTCCTGAGTGGAAGCGTCGGCGGCGGTGACCGTGTAGGTGACGGGGCTCGTGAAGTCGTTGGCCGTCACCCCGCTTACCTGGACGACGGCCCCTACCTT